>Ga0302138_10000003_pt1 | contig 277971 bp, 242 predicted proteins | sample CBN3_321_MG_FD_203110 | JGI IMG/M metagenome (GOLD analysis project Ga0302138, IMG submission 203110) | Marine microbial communities from Western Arctic Ocean, Canada - CBN3_surface | ecosystem: Environmental > Aquatic > Marine > Oceanic | place: Canada: Western Arctic Ocean | collected... | reverse complement strand
CCAGCGTCCGCACTACCGCCTCGTGGCCCTTTTGAGCAGCGATGAACAGCGGCATCACGCCGTCATCCATTGCCTCGTTGACGTCCACGCCCGCCTGGATCAGCGACCGTACTACCGCCCCGTGGCCGTTTTGAGCGGCGCACAGTAGCGGCGTCGCGCCGTCCTCATTTACCTTGTTGACGTCCGCACCCGCCTGGACCAGCGCCCGCACTACCGCCTCGTGGCCCTCTTGAGCAGCGATGAACAGCGGCATCACGCCGTCATCCATTGCCTCGTTGACGTCCACGCCCGCCTGGATCAGCGACCGCACTACCGCCTCGTGGCCGTTTGCAGCGGCAACGAACACCGGCGTCGTGCTGTCATTCGCCGCCTTGTTGACGTCCGCACCCGCTTCGATCAGCACCCGCACAACCGCCTCGTGGCCAATTTGAGCGGCGATGTAATGAGGTGTCACGCCTTCATCCTTTGCCTTGTCTACGTCCGCACCCGCCTGGACCAGCGCCCGTACTACCGCCCCGTGGCCATTTTGAGCGGCGAGGTACAGCGGCGTCGCCCCCTCATCCGTCGCCTCGTCCACCGGGCAGCGGTTTTCGAGCAACCACTTTAGCACCTTGAGCTGCCCGCCAGACGCCGCGGCCAAACTCAACCATTTGTCAAACGTCACACGACCGCGCCGATGCAAGCTTTTCAGCGTACCTAAGCATCCGCGCCTCGCGGCTTCTGCAGGCTGACGCTCCTTGACCGAACCTTTCATTCCCTTCTCCCCGATCGCGTCGCGCATCACGTTAGCGAAATCTCGGAATCCCGCGAGTTCTGCGGGTGAATAGGATGGAGCTCGCGTGAAGGTGGAGTTCGAGGTGGCTTCGCGCGCTTCGGGCTGATCCGTGGCCGTCGCGAAACGACCGCGTGCGGGAGTATCTGAGCTACGCTCGGGTTTGGGTGGCATCCCTAATGGGGCATGCGCGCCTAGTTGTGGAGTTGTGGCGGTGGATGTCTTGGACGTTACGAAAAAAAAGGAAACGAAAGGACAGGGGAAACGAGAATGTGAGTGGGCAGGAAAGCGCTCCCTGTCGTCGTCGGCGCGAGGCTCGCTCAAAGCATCTCCTCCAAGGGAGGACTTGCATGCAAGGGCAAGGGTAAAGCTGGGGACGTTCATCAGCAATCTAGCTGCTCGCTCGGTTCCTCCTCACTAATTGCCCGGTGCGTCCTTCGCCGATTCGGGTTTACCGATTTTATCCGGGCTTTATCCGAGCTTTGTGTGTCTTGAGCACGGGCGAAACGCGCATCCGTGACGCGCCGGCGACGCGCATACTCGCACGCGCCACCTGACGCGCTCCAGTTAAAATGGCCGCTGTTGCTACCGTCTGCATGGCCGCGCGCGTCGTCGCGGGGTCCGCCGCGTCCGGGTCCCGCGTTCGCGGCGCCGCGAACCTGCGGGCTGTGAAGATGCACAAGACCACCACGCGCGGGGCTCTTGTCGTTTCCGCGGTACGTGTCCAAGTCGATCGACCCCGGCCCTGACGCGCGCGCGCGTGTTACGGCCGGAACCAAGGACCCAACGCTTTTTGGACGTCACTGGGACACCCCTCAAGGAAGCGAACCGTGACGTTTTAGCCGCCGCGCGCGGTCGCGATCGCGGACCCGACACGCGATTCATGCGCGCCATCGGAAGCGGGCTGGCGCGTAGGGTCTGCCGCCAACCCGAATTTTTATCTCGTTCGCCCTCCCCCGGCGCACGCCCTTTTCTTCCGCCGCCGACCGTCCGTTTCTAACAACCCCTTCCCCCCCCCGGTCCACCCTTTCTCACACGAAAACCAGGCCTCCGCCATCGCGTCCGGGTACGCCTCCGCGCTTGTTGAGGCGTGTTCCGACCAAAAGGCGTTGGAATCCGTGCACGGGGACATGGAAACCATCGCGGCGTACATGACGGCGAACCCTTCGGTTGGTACTTTCCTGGCGAACCCCACGATGGAGGCGCCTCGGAAAAAGGACATCCTCTCAACCCTCGGTAAGGAAGCCGATTTCCACCCGTTCACCACGAACTTCCTGAACCTGCTGGTGGACAAGAAGCGCATTGGCGCCATCGCCGCCATCATTGACGAGTTTGAAAACCTGTACTGCGAATCCACTGACACGCAAGTCGCCACTGTTACGTCGGCGGTGAAACTTGAGAACGAAGAGCAGTTCATGATTGCCAAGAAGATCCAGGAAATGACCGGCGCGAAGAACATCAAGCTCAAGCCTGAAGTGGACCCTTCCTTGCTCGGCGGCTTCGTCGTCACGTACGGCAAGGACGGAAGCGGGTACATAGACATGTCAGTCGCGGGGCAAGTCGCGCAGATGAAAAACGAAGTCGTCATCGTCTAAACCGAATTAGGAAGCGCGCTGAAAGGAAAGTTGTAACGTTTGAACATAAATACATGGAAAGACTAGGGCACCCTCTTTTGTGCACTAGAACCTCCGGAACCTGCTCGCCGCCGATTTCGCGAACTTGGCGCAGGCGTATTTAAAACCCAAACTCGGCGCCGTGGAGACGGCGCCGGCGAGGAGCTGCGACGCGCTGGACCGGGCGATGGTTTTTCTGAGGTGCGCGTTTAGACTCGAGGACAGGGTGTTCGGGTTCAGCAGAGCTACGTTCTTTGCGTTTTGTGCGACGGAGGTGCCGCTTTGCGAGCTCGAAAGCGCGCGCAACACGGACGGCGGTAACATCTCGCACAGCGTTTTGCGCGCCAGGTACCCTTTGTCCTGTCCCCAACTCTCGCCAATGCCGTCCCCAACCGTCCCCAATCCGTCCGTCCCACTCAATGCAGAGGCAAATCGCGCATTACCCGCAAAAGACCCGGGACGCCCGGCCGGCGTTTCAATCCCCCTGCGTAACCCCGATTCCTTCACTTCTGCGCTTCGTGTCAGCCCCACCGGCGTCGCACCCAACGCACGCGTCGCGTCGCGGTACAGCGCGTCTATGCCTTGTTTCGAGCCAAACGCGATGCGCCGCACTTTGTGCAAATCCTCCGCCCCGAGCCAAACTCGCGCGTCTCCGTGGTAGGACAGGCCGCACAGCTGTTGGCGCAACTCGTCGTCACTGAATTGCTCGGGAAGCGTCAGGAGCGCCCTGGCCAGGGCGGCGCGCAGATTGGCACCGACCGCGTTTACCACGCTCGGGTTTTCGGCGATCGTAACCACAGGTTTCTGCATGCGACCCGCGAGGAACAGCGAAACCCAATCTGTCAAATCCGTTGTCAACGTGTCCAAACCCACCACGCCGTACTTCCAGTGCGTCGCGCGCCCGGGTCCCAGACCCGCGTACGTGTCTGTATCACGGCACCCAATCCACGGCACGAATGTGTTGAAGTGGACCCCCACGCCCACGCGATCGGCGATCGCCACGACCGCGTTCGGGCCGAGCAGACGAACGTGCGGGGCGTAGTGAGACGGGTTGCAACGCATGTTCTCAGCGTGCCACTGCACAGGCGAGCTCACGGCGAAGACGTAATCCACCATCGTGGTGGAGCCGCCGCGCGTCGCGACGCTAGACGCGCTTCCCGAGACGCGCCGGCCATCATCGAGTTCGTTCGTCTCGTCCCAGGACGAGGACGCCAGGGGCTGCGCGAACACACCCGAGCCGTACCCGAACGCGTGTTCCACCGCAGGCACGACATGCAAAACCGCGTCAAGACCCGTGGTGGGTTTCATGCCACGCGCGCCCGCGCGGCCGTGTCTGGTGGCTGGAAAGGGATGCGCGACGATTGAAGTGAACTCTAAAAACAAACAAAGCTGACTGGCGTATTTTTTCAATATGTTTACACCCCCGACCTCTCGTTGAACTCCTCGGGTGTGACTTCGTCGTAATCCGTGGCCTGGTGATCCAGCTGTACCCCGTCCAGGGCGTTTCGCAGCGCCTGCTTCGACGACGCGTAAAGCATCTTGGTTTTCGCCTTGCACGTGTCCGGTACCCATGAGACGAAAAAGATCTTGTCGATGTGCCTGAATGCTCAGAAAAGTGTCAGTCGTGTATGGGCAAACATTGTTGGGAAATACAATACGTACCTGTCATCCGCGGTCGTGGCGGACCAGTCCAACACGAAATACCGGGGCTCGTCCGAGGGGAGCTTGTCGATGAGGGTTTGGAAATCGAACGGAGCCGCCTGCTTTTGAGAGGTGGAGAGGCGAGGTGAGAGACGCGCGCGTGTGGAGGTGGGAGGAAACACAGGCAGTGCCCCAGGGGAACGACGGCGAGGTTCCCCAGACTGGGAGCTGTCGATCTCGAATCTCGAACACAGAAGTTGCCAGACGGGGGGGACCGTTGGCACCGATCTTTTCCTTTCCGACGAACTCGGACTTGGAGGACGTGGAACCGGGTCCGTCCGAGTACATGGTGCCCGTCTCTTTTGCGGCGCACGGGCGGTTGCTACACGACCTTTGGTCGTTCCCACGCAACGAAAGGTCCAGCCGAGTGCGTCACTCGCTGGTCGCGTGCTCGCGGGACGGGACGCAGAGATTTGTCTGTCGCGAAAAGCAGCCTCACTCCAAACGCACCGTCTTCTCAACGCATTCGCACACGTCCACCACGCCCTTCTCCGGGTCAATCTTGTACGTCACGAACTTGTACGCCCGCTTGTCCTTGAGCAGGAGGAACTCGCGCTTGCACGCGTCGGTGGGTACCACTCCGGACATGGCGACAGTCAGTCGGTCGCGCACCCGCGGCGAGGTGGAAAATGAGGGGCCCAAGCGTCGGTCATTTTAGGGGACGACTCGACTTTTTGTCCACGCGTGTTTTTGCCGAGTTGAACCGCCTCGCACACCCGCCCGCGCGTCCCCCCGACGAAAGCGCTTTCGGCCCGCCTTTCAGGACGACACGCGTCGTGCCTCCCCTCTGCGCGACGCTCCGCCTCGCGGGAACCCGCGCCGCGCCGTGTGTGTCCGCCCGGTTTCACCGACTCGGTCACCCCGGACTTCCCGCGTTTCGCCGAGGTTTCAAATCTCACGTCGTCGTCGCGATGGCCGCGCAAAAGGCCTTGGGCCGAGGCGCGTTTATTTTGTTCGAAGGCGCTGACCGGTGCGGCAAAACCACGCAAAGCCTGGCTCTCGTTGCGTCCTTGAAAGCGCTGGGGGTGGACGCGGAGCTGTGGAGGTACCCCGACCGGACCACGCCGATGGGGTTGATGATCAACAGGTTCGTGTTTGCGTTTCCCAAAGACGTAGGTGTCAGTATCCCTTTCAACTAGTCAACTTGGCGATGAAAAAGCCCTTTCAACACTGATTTGCGATCGGCTTTCTTTTTGCATAAATGTCGCCTTTATTCCAGGCACTGTTTTACCTCGCAGCTGGTGACTGTTTGCGGATACGTCGCCCAACACGGGACTGACCCTTTTCGTCACAAAAACAGCTACTTGCAAAGCAAAACCGAGATGGACGACGCGGCGGTGCACCTTTTGTTCGCGGCGAACCGGTGGGAAAAGGCGGCTGCGATGGAACGTAAGCTGCTCAGCGGCGTCACCTTGGTGGTGGACCGGTACAGCTACAGCGGCGTCGCGTTCACCGCGGCCAAGAAAGTGGCTGGGCTAGATTTGGAGTGGTGCATGGCGCCTGAAAAAGGCCTGCTCGCGCCGGACGCGGTTTTGTACCTGAACATGCCCATCGACGCCGCGCTTTCAAGGGGCGGGTTCGGCGAGGAGCGGTACGAAACCAAAGAGTTGCAGGTAGAAGTCCGGAAGACGTTCGCACAGTTAACCGAAACGTGGTGGACCGTGGTGGACGCGAACCGGAGCGTGGAGGAGGTGAGCGTGGAGTGCGCGAAAGTCGCGAACGATGCGGTGGAAAAGTGCGCGGCGGGCGAAGCGACGCGGCGGCTGTGGGACGCGCGGTAGGTAGGGTTGGGACGGTAGTAGTGCTGCTAAAGAGACTGTTAGAGTACTGCACACCGAGTTACGTGCATACTCACTTACGTTAACCGTGCGGTATTGAAACACAGGCTTGTGTTCCTAACTTAATACTCTACAGTGCTCTACCGCGCTCGCAGTAATGCACTTGTTCGTACCAGAAGTTCCTTCCACTGGGACTCGCCCAGGATTTTATCGTCCTAAAATTACACCGCTCGCGCTGGAGCAGCAGCGTGAGCTAGTAGACCGGAATATGAATAAAAATCAAGACCTTTCCCAAAACAAAAAACAACAAAAAACACCTCCCACACACCCCTCGCACACCGGTTCCGCGAGCGATGGCGGACGCGTCCGCGCCGCGCGAGGGCGTGGCGTACGGCGTTTCTCTCGGCTCCTCGTTCGCCGCGGACACGAGCTGTTCCGGCCCGGCGTACGCCGCGTTCAAGTACGACTGGCGCGCGCCCGCTATCGATCAGTCGAAACCCGCGGTGGTGCGTCGCGATTGCGGGGGCGGCGACACCAGCGCGGTCGCGGTGGAGTTCCCCAGCGTCGGGGGGGACAACACGGACGCGTGCATTAACTACCGAGGCACGTACGTCAAGACGAAGCGAGACACGACACACCCTTCACGGGACACGGGCGTGGAGTGCGCGCTGGTGTTCGACCCGCAAGCCGGTTCCTTCCGCGTGGAAAAGATCGACGCCGTAGTCAAGTCCCTACGCGTGGCCAGGGATTTGAAAACGGACGCGGACGGGGTGGGCGTGGGGGTTGCGGAAGACGCCACGACAGCGACCACGACACACGAAACTCCAGCCACGAAAAAGCGGAAGCAGGACCAACAGGAACAAACCGTGATGGAAATCGCGGCCGCGGCGGTGGCGGCGGCGGGCGCGACGGCGGCGACGCGAACGCAAATGGAAAAGCAAACGGAGACCGATCCACCACAAACACAAAAACAAAAACCAACCGCGCAGCCATCCGCCTTCGCGCAGTTCGTTACCGAAAGCGAAAGCGAAAGCGAAGGCGAAAGCGACGTGGAGGAGTAGGGTCAAGGGTTTAGGGTTTATTGGGTAAGCCCTACTCCGCTCCCGATGGGCGGCGTTCCCGGTGGACGGCGAGTGGCGGGGGGACCGTTTACGCGCGTTTAGAAAATAGTGTTAGAAATAAATAAAAAAGCGAGTTGAACCCAATCCAGGCGTCGATGTCAACGCATCACGCGGCGGTGGCTTCCTCGGTGGATTCATCAGCGACCTCCTCGGTGGCTTCGTCAGCGACTTCCTCGGTGGCTTCGTCAGCGATCTCCTCGGTGGCTTCGTCAGCAACCCCCTCGGCGCCAACTTCAGCGCCCGCCTCCGCCTCCGCGTCCGCCTCCGCAAGCGCGGACGCGCGTTTCGCGGCGCCGCGTCGCAGCACGTCCGCCAAGCGCGGCGCGACGGCGTCTGGGTCAAGGCCGTTCGCGACGCAGTACGCCACCGCCGCGTCTTCGGGGGTTTCGTGTTCGAAAAGGGAAATCGCGGGAAGCTGCTTTTGCTTTGTTTTTGGAGCGCCGGCGTTTGGGGTTTCAGCGGTGGACTGTTCAGTGGACTGTTCAGTGGTCTGTTCACCGGATTCTTCACCGGATTCTTCACCGGATTCGCCCTCCCCGGCAGGGACGTCCATGGAAACCGCCAGGGTGACGAGGGCTTTGCGTCCGTTCGCGTCAACCGCGGGCGTGAGCTGCGCGTTGGCGTTGGCGTTTTTGATCTGTTCCATCGCCTTCTCCACGAGCGTCGGCACTGCGCTGGTTGAAATGCCGTGCCGCTGCGTGAATGCCGTGCACGCGCTTTCCAAAACGTCGCCTTCGTACAGACGCAGGGGTATTGTCTCGTCGCCCACGGTGACGTCGATGCTGTGAGTGTGAAAGAAAAGGGTCAGTCGCGAGTCTCGAGTATAGGTTTGTAACAGTTGCCAGTGCTGGTAAATGTTACGGGTAGTGTCACTAGTCACACTAGTAGTACTAGTAGCGTTACTAGTAGTGTTACAAGTAGTGCACTCGACCAGGGGCTTTAAACAGTGTGCCTGGATTTGGGAAACGCGCAACACGTACGTGTACACGGGGGTTTGCCCGGCGTCTTTTCTGTTTTTCTCATCAGCCGCGTCCGCCGCTTTCCCGGCGGCTTTCACCCTCTGTACCACTTGTGTCAGAAACGTCGCCGCCACTTCTTCCGACAGAGCCAGAGAAGCTGACATTCTTGCCACCACGTCCTGCACCACGTCCCCCGGTCTTAGCACCACCCGGTGCTCCGTTTCGCCGTCGAAGGTCACGGGGAAGTCGAATACGGGTTGTTTTTCGTCGTCGTCGTTTTTTTCGCTGACCCGTTTCTTGACTTCTTCGAACAAGTGCGGCACGAACTCGTTTGGGATGTTTTGCGTTTTCGCGAATTTCGATATCGCGGCTTGTAAGTCGTCGCCCTCGTACAGACGCAAAGGCACGACCTCGCCGGTCTCCAGGCCCACGGGGACTTCGAAAAGAGGGCGGGCTGAATTTTCGTCCGGATTGGCGTGTTGGCGGTTTTGGTTAACTGAATCGGCAACGGCGACGAGGCGCCTGGTAACCTCCGCTTTCACGACCGCCAGGTCCGCTGGGGTCAACCCGTGCGTCTGTCCGAACGCCTCACCAGAGGCGTCGATGGTTTCGCCCTCGTACACCCCGAAAGCAGCCCGCGTGGTGCCCAGGAACAGCGGGATTTCGATCAGCGGCAGCGTGGGCAGATCTGGCGATGCGGTGAGATTGTCCGTCGAACCCTCGGTCTGCGCGGTGACGGGAACCGTCGCCAAAACCGCGAGCGCGACGGACGCGAGCGCGCATAGGCGCACGGCGCGGAACATCGTCAAGGGGCGAGAGCGCGGCGGTGTGGAGCTTGCGCGCGGCCCAATGAGCTAACAATCCAAATCTTCGTAAGCATCCCGCGTCCCGCGCCAAAAAGTGAAAAGGTTTCCCAGTTCGCTCACAGTGCCCTCGCGCCGACGCCCGCCGCGACATATGTCGCGCCTTTCCGCTGTCGGGTGCTGCTCGTCCGCGCGCGCGGGCGTCTCCCATAGACGCTTCCGCGCGTCTTCCGTGCCGAAACGTTCCACCCCCGTCGCGCGCGCCGCCGCCGATGCCCCGGCCTCCGCGGACGCCACGAAAGCGCTCAAGGCGGCGTGCGTTACCGTTGTGGGCGAGATGAAGGGCGTGAGCGTCGCTTTCGTGGGGGACAACGAGAGCGCGAACGTCGCGGTGGCGAACGTACTGGCGAAGGCGCTGGGGTACACGCCTCTTTCCACTGGGGCGTTGATAGAGCAGGTGACGAAATCGACGCGGGCGGAAATCTTGGCGCAGGATGGCGACGCCGGGCTGGTGCTCGCCGAAAACGCGGTGCTGGAACAACTGTCGCGGATGATACGCACGTGCGTCGCGACGTGCGGGGGAGGCAAAGGCGCCACGGCGAGGGGGGATTGCTGGGACCACATCTTCGGGCAGTTCACGGTGTGGTTGGATGACGTAGACGCGCTGAAAGCGGCGGAGGCGGAGGCGGGGCTGGTAAACGGTGGCGCGAGTACTGAGGCGGATGCCGAAAGCAAAAAAAGGAAAGAAACAGAAACGTCCGAAACGTCCGCGCCGCAGCGCGACGCGTACGCGTTCGCGGAGATAACCCTGGTGCTCTCTTCCCCTGACATTACCACCACGGCGGAAGCGGCGAATATCGCGATTAACGTGGTGAACGCCATAGGCGAGGCGGTTAAAAGCGACCCGCAGCTGGCTGGAAAAAAAGGCTTCTACACGAAGATGGGATGCCGAGGCGACTGGCCCGTGTTGGTACGTATTTCCCAATGAACACGTTCCGCCGACTGATATTTGCTCTGTATGGAGTACATTCGGAAAGTACGGACCCCACTCCGTCTACCCTTTCCAATCCCTCATCCCCATTACGAGAGACTGACCCTTTCTTTTTTATCGGGCCAGCAACCGCCCGGGTGGGACGGCACGGAGGCGGGGAAAACCGACCCGGCGACGCAGAAACCGTATCGAAACGCGGTATAGTTTATAAGGTTTAGGAGTATTAGTATTTTAAGGTAGGAGTAATAAAGTCCTTGCAAAATAAGATTATTGATATAGTCCTTGCTACATATATATTCTATCACTTTTTACTCTTCTTCCGCCCCCCCCCCGCGCTGCTGCTTGAGAACATCCCCTTGAACATGGATTTGATCATGCTTTTCTTTTTCGTCTCGGCGCCCGCGTCGGTCGCCGGCACCGGCGCCATCGGTTTGGGCAACGAAGGCGACGCCCGCGGGTGCGAAGGCAACCTTCGCAGAGGCGAAGGCGGCGCCCGCGGGCGCGAAACAAAAGCAGCCTTCTCCGCGGCCGCGGCGAGGAAGTGCGTGGGAGGTGGCGGTTGCGAGGAGGACGGCTGCTGCGAGGAGTGCCCGCTTTTGTGCGGGACGGGGAGCGTTTCTTTTTCGGTTCTTTCGTTTTTCGCAACCGCGTTGCGCGACGAAACGCGCGCGGGCGGGACCACAAACGATGCGGCGCGCGTGGCGCCTTCGGAGGTAAATGCGGTATCGGTGGGTTCACTCGGCGCAACCGCCGGCACTCGAAACTGCCGCTGGCGGTCGGAACCTTCGGGTACGACGAACGTCGTCGTGGAGACGGACGGGCGTGGGGACTGGGCGCGGGCACCGTCCGCGACTGACGCCGCGCCCGGTCGGTCCGGCTCCGCATGCGCAGCCTCGGCGGCAATCTCCCTCGTTTCGAACCCCAGCTGGCGGTCGACGCTTTTTGACGGACGCGAAGCGCTTTGTGAAACCTGCGCAAACTCCGACACGGGTGGCGACGACGGCGGCGTCGACGCGCGCGAGGTTGTTCGGTCCGGCGAGCTCGACCGTGAGGAGGTTGCGGAAGCGGAGGATGACGAGCTGGAGCCGACGGATCGCGGGGGGTGGCGTCCCGATGGCCGTACCAGTCGCGCCCCGCGGTCCAACTCGTCCAATTTAAAACTCAAATTCGACAAAGGCGCCGCGGTTTCGTTTGGAATCGAAGCCCTTGCCCCGGCCCCGGCCCCGCTTTGGAACGCGGGCGGCGGCGAATCGGGGGGCGACTCCAGGACTCCGAGCCGTCGCGAATTGGCACCGCCGTCCGTCGGTCGCGCCAGGGAGAAGAACGCGTCGTTCATCCTGCGCGGGGGGGATGGGGGCGGCCTGGTAGCGTACGGCGAGTACGGCGAGTACGGCGACAGAGGGTCTTCTCGGGTGGACGCTGGCGACGCGATCGAGTTCGCCCTGGTCGCCGCGAACGGGTCGTCGCCCGCCAGCACAGCCGCCGCGACCTCAGCCGCCAACACATCAGCCCTGGACCGCGTCGCCGCCGCCGCCGCCGCCTGCGCCTCATCGCGCGCGGACGTTGCTTCCGCCGCCGCCGCCTCCGCCGCCAACGATCTTCTCTCCGCCTCGGCGAGTTTCTCGGTGATGAGCGCCGACTCCGCCGCAAACGCGTTCTCCGCCGCGAGCTCCTCGTCCGCGAACCGGGCCCTCGCCGTGTTCTCCGCCGCAAGCGCCCTGCGTGTCTTTTCCGCGTACGCCGCCTTCTCCGCCTCGAGACGCGCGCGTACGTTTTCGTGCGCGCGCGTTTCACAGGCCCACCGCTCGCGTTCCTCCGCCTCGACTCTCGCGCGCACCGCGAGACGGTACTCGTTCTCGCTCTGCACCCTCCGCACGGCGTTCTCCTCCTCCTTGATCCTGGCAAGGACGGCGCGTTCCGAATCCACGCGCGCGCGCGCCGCGGCGCGTTCCTCAGCTTCGATTCTATCCCTCGCCGCCGCCTCCGCCTTGGCCTGCGCTTCCGCCTTCGCCTCGGCAACAGCCAAAGCCTCCGCCGCGGCAAGCGCCTCGGCGCGTATTTTCTGCGCCGCAGCCTTGGTTTCCGCCAGTGCACGCGCCGTCTCCTCCGCTTCAGCAAACGCGCGCGCTTGTTCAAGGGCGCGGAGTTTCTCCTTCGCTTCGGCGCGTGTTTTTGCCGCCGCTGCTACGCCCGCGCGTTCCCGCGCCGAAGTTTCAAGCGACACCCTCACCGCCGCCGCCTGCAGTTCGTACTCCAGCGCCAACCTCGTTTCGGCCCGCGCCTCGGCGCGCGCGAAGCTCTCGCGCGCTTCCGTTTCGGCTCGGCGACGCGCGAGTTCGCGAGATACCTCCGCGTTCTTCGCCTCGCGAAGACGCGCGCGCGCGCCCTTCGCCTCAGCATCCGCCAAAAAACGTGCGTCCCGCAGCGCGGATTCCGTAAGCGCCGCGCTGCCCGCCGGTTCCTTTTCGAAATACGTAAGCGCCAAAAGCGCCGACGCCTCCGGCGCTGGGGAAGGTTGGCGCGAAGTCGCGTGCAACGCGCCCACCGCTTTCGTGTCGCTTCGCCGCCTCGGCGACGGCGGGGTCTCGCGCGCCACAGAGGGGGGCGACGGCGGGGGTACCGGCGAGGCGTTTTTGTTCGGGACCCCACCCGGGGATAACGGCGAATCGGGTTGTGTCGTTTCCTCCGCTCCGGGTTCGACGTGCGCATCGGGGGTGTTTTTCGTTTCCCGCCGCGGGTGGCCCGCGCTCGCCGCCGCTTCCGCGATCGCGCGCGCCCACGCCTTTGCCACGTCAATCGTTGCGAATCGGAACGTTAGCTGAAATGTTTTGTCGTGGGGAAGAGCCAGGGTGACGATTGCGAAATTCGACGCAAAAGTGCCCCCCGAAGCATCCGCCGACAAAACGTTTGCGTTTTGGCGCAGCGCCGCGACCGTCGCGCCCTCCGCTAAGCTCGCCGTTTGTAAAGGCACCCCACCGCGGTCGCCTCGCAGCACTAACAGCTTGCCAGGCACTAAAACCAGGTATCGAGCCGGGCAGGTGTCACCGTTCCGAACCCCGGTTTCGACACCTCGTTTGATTAAATTTCGAAAGTGGTACCGGTCTGCGTTTTCTTTTTCGTAAATCCCGTCGCGCAAAGCAACGACAAGCGACGCGAACTTTGGAAAAGAAAAGGAAGGTTGAAAGAAAAAAAAGAAAAAAAAAAGTGTCAGTCTTGTATGGGCAAACAGTGGTGGGATTTGGGAAATACAATACGTACCACGTCTTTGTCCGCCCCGGTTTGAAACGAAAACAAACCAAGGTTGGTGTTTTTTGGAAACACCCCGCGGCCATTGGCGGCGAGGCGCAGCACGTGTTGGTGCCGGTGCCTGGTCGTTTCTTCCGTCGAACCCACACACTCCACGCGGACGAGCTCGACGTGCTTGGTCTCCACGGATCGTGCGACGGTTGCGCATTTTTTGTGTCGCGGGCGATTTGCGTAAAAATCCCCCGAGTGGGAACAACCCGCGTACGCAACAACGGCGTGCCCCGCCACGTCCACGTGAAGCAACACGCGTGTTTTTACCCGGGGGTTCATTACGGTGCTCCCTTCGCCAGTTGTGTTCGTATCGAGCTCTTCGCCAGTCTTAACCTCCTCACCAAGCACGCGCACGGAGAAGGAAAACAAAAAGTGCGCGCTGACGCCCAGAGTGGCGTGTCGCCAGAACCGGTCCAGCACTAGCACGCGGTTCCGTTTTTCGTGACGAGTTTTTCCCGTATTCTCGTCACCGTCGTCGCCGCGCCTTGTCTCCCCGTCCCCGCGGTGCTCATCCGTTTCCCCATCCGACACGTCCTTCGCGATCCCGAAATCAAAACAAACCGCCCCCGCCAACCGTTTCGCCTCCGAGACGAGCGCGCGCGTCGCGGAGTCCAAAACAGGGTTGGGGGGTTTCGTTCCGTTTTCGGTTCCGGTTTTGGTTCCGGTTTCGAAAAAGGCAGTCTCGAAACCCGAATCGTGGCCGACACCGAAAACGCCTCGCCGCGCTTGGCGGTCGGCGTACCGCGCGCCTTCGCAAAGCGCCTCGAGATAAAAAAGAAAGTGTCAGTCTCGTATGGGCAAACAGTCGGCGGAATGTGGTAAATGGAAATACTTACCTCTATCCACGCGTCCCTTTCCGCCGCGCCCCCTCTCGGCACCGCGAGCACCACCCGGCCCGCGTTGCACACGATGTCAAACTCCCCGTCCCCGCCGTCGTTCCACTTCGCGCGCCTCTTCACCACGCGCGCGTTTTCCAGGCAGAAAACGGCGTGAATCGAAAGCGACACGGCGCGGCCGCCCGTCGCGATGGCGGGCGCCGGGAGATTCCTGGCGGTACCTTTCACGGTTTTGACTGTTTTTTGTGACCTGCGTTGACCCTCACATGTTTGCGTATACACGTCACCCGCATCACCGTCATCACCACCACCAACCGGCGGTTTCGCCATCAAAATGAGCTTCCTGCCAACACAAACCGCCGCGCATGTCGTCCACCGCCCACCCGCGGTTTCGTTCCCCGACCAGGTTTGCCTTTCCGAAAGCGCGACTCGGCCTCTTCGGCGCATAAGCGTCCCGGCTCTGCGCGCTTTGTTTTCGTCTTCGTGTTGTGACCTTGTAGTTGTGTCGTCCGCGAGCGCCTCGTCCCCCCCCAGCGAAAGCCGTTCCAGAACTCCCCTCAACGCCCTGGTTTCCGAGATGCTCTGTACGCGGTACTCCACGCAGTGAAGCTCTTTGTCGACGGCGTTTCGCACGGTCAACGTGATTGTTGTTTTTTCGCGCCACCGCATTCCCTCCTCGGCTTCGTCCAAGAAGAACCCCGCATCATCCCCACCCTCCCCCTCAATCTCCTCCTCCAGGGAGTAGCTCACCAGGTCGTCAAGGGGAATCACGCGCGTGATGCGCGCGTCTACAATTTCAACAAGCCGGTCCTCCCTCGCGTCGACGTGCAACACTCGGGAAACGTCTCCGTTTGAGACACACGCCTTGTCGTCGTGTGGCATCAGCCCGAAATGCCAAAGCACACGGGTGTCGACGGTTTGGGGTGACGGCCCGGCCTCACCCCCGCGGCTCATCACAGAGGACAGCACGGCCGTCTCGCCGCGCTCAGAAGCGGGGAGGACGGGCACCACCGCGCGCACGCCCTTGTGGTGGAGGGGTGGGCACTCTCCAATTCCAAGGACAAAAGCAGTTTTGCAAAGAGTTTTCAAAAAGCGCCCTCGCCCTTTGGGTTTTCTTAGTGTCGCCACCGCCCCTCGAGCCACTCCGTCGCCGCACCACCGCTGTGATGTCCGCTGTCTCCACCGCCTGCCTCGGGTGGAAGCTCTCCGCGCCCGCGCCCCTGCGCCGGCGCGCCGGTTCCGTGCGCGCCGTGTCCCGCGTCCAAGTCGCAGCGCGCGCGGATGCGGTGATCATCGACGGCAAAGCCATCGCGGAGACGGTTCGCGAAGAGGTCCGGGTGAAGGTTGCCGCTATGAAGGAAGCGACCGGCGGCAAGGTCCCCGGGCTCGCCGTGGTGTTGGTGGGCGCGAGGAAGGACAGCGAGACGTACGTGCGTTCGAAGAAGAAAGCGTGCGGCGAGGCGGGCATCGAGTCCTTCGGCACGGACCTTCCCGAAGATGCTACGGAAGATGAGGTGCTCGCCGTCGTCGCGGCGTACAACGCGGACCCCGCCGTGCACGGCATCTTGGTGCAGCTCCCCATGCCTCCGCACATCGACGAAGAGCGCGTGTTGGGTGCTATTGACTACGAAAAAGACGTGGATGGTTTCCACCCGCTGAACATCGGGCGGCTGTCGCAGCGCGGCCGCGAACCGCTGTTCACGCCGTGTACGCCTCGGGGGTGCATCGAGCTTTTGGAGCGCAGCGGCGTGGCGATCGCAGGGAAGGAAGCCGTGGTGGTTGGCAGGAGTAACGTGGTAGGGACACCGGCAGCTTTGTTACTGCAACGCAGGGACGCCACGGTCACCATCGTGCACAGGTACGTGTTGGGCCTTTCCAAATCCTGGCACACTGTTTGCCCGTACGCGACGGACTGACACTTTCTTTTTTCGTCACAGCCGGACCCCGAACTCGGAAGAAATCGTGCGCCGAGCGGATATCGTCATCGCGGCGTGCGGCAAAGCTGAGATGGTGAAAGGCTCGTGGATCAAACCCGGCGCGGCGGTGATTGACGTGGGAATCAACGCAAAGGATGACCCGTCCAAAAAGCGAGGCTACCGTTTGGTGGGTGACGTCGATTTCGACGAGTGCGTCAAGGTGGCAGGGCACATCACCCCCGTGCCGGGGGGCGTAGGGCCGATGACCATCGCGATTCTTCTGCAAAACACCCTGGAAGGCGCCGCGCGGACGTTCGGGTACGAACTGTGAGTTTTGAACTTACTTTTCGCAGCGCGCGGGACGTCGGACCGCGAGTCGTTTTGGTTGGTATTACTGGTAATACCTGGTATCTATCGTGAGTATCTGTTGTGATTAAAAATATCTCACATAGCATCGTCGTCGCCGTCATCGTCGTCCTCGTCCTCGTCCTCGTCGTCGACTTCGACTTCCGGTTCGACTTCTTCATCGTCCTCGTCGTCATCGTCATCGTCATCGTCATCCCTGTCCTCGTCATCGTCGACATCGACGTCCGATTCGACGTCTTCGGTATCGAAATTATCGACGCGACCAAACACGCCGCACGGCGAGAGTTTTTGCGTACCTATCCACCGTTCCGCCGCCCCGCGCAAGTGGTTGATCGGCGCCGCGCACAGCATAAGCCGCTCGCGCACGCTGTTCGAGTTGACACTTTGCACGACGAAATCGTGCCACAGCTCCACGTCTCGGGCATTGTTATATCCGTTTTCCCACATCGGGTCGTCTCGTTCGCCCTCGCGCGACATGCGCGAAACAGCGTCGCACAAGGACCACGAGAATTTAGTAGTGTCGTCCGGCGCAGCGATGTCTTGAAACAACTCGAGACGCCTCACGATTTCCCTCAATGGAACAGAAGGTCCGTAGTGATCACGCATCGCGTTCGCAACAACAGTGTGGTGCTCGATGACTTCCAACACGCACGCGTGAAGCTCTTTCACGAGCACGTCTATGTGTAGGTCACACGCGTACACCCACTGGCGTTGGTTTGGCAGGAACTCGGGCAAGTGCTCGAGGTGTTTTCTTGTTGTCGGGTACGGCCACGTCGGGTGCGATTCGCACAACCCCCGCGCCCGAACCACTCTGTGCGTGTCTACCCTCCAGCGGTCGAGATTCACACGCACGGCTTCGTCGTCGGGAACGTCGTGCACGTCCTCGACGTGCCCCACCACGTACCCGCTGTCGTCCATGCTCCTCGAAACGCACCGCACCACCTTACCCGTGGGAACTATCCCGATGTGGAACCGGCCGTCGGGGGTGGTGCTGCAGTCCACGATCGTAACCTCCGTGGCCCGGTCCGTGGACCGACCGCCCGCCATCATGCCGAACCGCCGCGAACCCTCCATCGCGCGCCGCACCAACAACCGGTACCGCGGCTCGAAGATGAACAAACCCATACCGCACTGCGATGGGGGGAACGAACGTGTCAGTGTTGTGTGAGAAGCAGTGATTACTCAGAAAGACTTGTCAAACACTCTCAAAAGACACCAGCTGTGCAAAGTGTACGCCCAGACAAAACAGGGGCGCGGGATTTGGTAAACGCAACACGTACCTTGGGTTCCGGAAGCACCGCTTGCATGACGAACATGGGCATCGGGGTTGTGTTGCCGTCACCCGGGTGGGACGCAGCGCCAGCCGTTTCCGCCCTCGCCGCCCTCGCGGCGAGTAACTCCGTGGGAACGTGTATCGCCATCAGCGACGTGAGCGCCACGGTTACCCCAACTGGAACGCCAAGCATTATGTTACGGCACAGCGGACACTCGGATTTGTGATCCAGGCAACGCGCCAGACACCTGCGGCAAAACGAGTGCCCGCACGGCGCCGTCACCGGCTCAAGGAACAAGTCGCTGCATATGCTGCACTCGAACGCGTCCATCGCGCACGCGCGGTGCGGCGACAGTGTCAACAGTGCGGAGGAGGACGAGATGACAAGGAGATTCGGGCTACGTGGCGTTCGACTGGAATAAAAATCGTACCTCCCAAGAAAAGTGGGCACACCAGTTCAAATTCTAATTCTGGCACACCGTCGGGCGCGCGCTTCCGTCGGCGCCGTGCGCCATGACGTCGTCGTTCGCCGCGCGGCGTTTGGAGAACGTCGAGTCCTTGTTCACGGAGATAGTGGAGCGGCTCATTGGGGTCGCGGCGGGTCCGGAGAACCTCGGAATTGCGCACAACTATTGCCTGTATCACACCAGGCACCATTCCTTCCCTGACCCAGATCCCGTTTTGGTGCGTCGCGAGGTGGACGCGTTGCGCGAGCGCCTCGGCATACACGCGCAGCTGGAAAAGCAGCGAGGGCTGGATATGCTGGTGGGTCGCTTGATGCAAACGCCCGGGAAGAACGACGACGTGCCTGATGTCAAATCCGCCGTCCTCCTGCTTCTCATGCGACTCAGCGGGAACCCGCTGCAGACGAGGTACACGCAGATGGACGCGGCGAGGGTGGTGGGTGGGGTGGGTTTGAGGCGGACAAATGCAGACGACGCCGAGGGCATGGCAGGCGCGACGACATCGAAAGGCGCGCGCGACGAAAGCGACAACGAAAGCGACGACGAAAGCGACGACGAGGACGAGGATGCGAAAAGCGTGGGAACGTCGGAATCCACCCTGAGCGACTGGTCGGACGACGAAGACGCGGCGGCGCGTAGGGCGGAGACCCTGCGCTCCGCCACCGCGGCCGCCGCGGCGAGGGCGAAACAAGCGAAACAAAGAGATGCGAGCGGTACCGACCACCACCGCCCGGCGGGTTTGCTGGGTACGAAAATGATGAATACGGAGAAGGACACACCGCCTGATACGGGAGGGTTCAGTTGGCGTACGCTGGGAAACTCTTTGGACGCCGCGGAGGCGGAGGCGGGGGCGGGTACAAATTTACCCGCCCGCCAGGAAAACGGCCACTGCGAAACCTCCGGACGGTTCGTATCCTCCGCCCCCCCCCCTCCGCGGCGCAACGGCGCTGGCGAAACCGTGGTTACGGACGCGAGCAGGCTGTTTCCCGCGCTCATCGCGGCGCGCGGCGATGACCTCGCCTTGAATGTCCTCGCCGCGTCGGCGGGACATGGCGCTTCCGCTTCCGCTTCCGCTTCCGGGATGCTCGCCTCCCTCGGCGCTGTGTCCTCCAGACAGCGGCGCACTGAGGCGTATGTGGTGGGTACCGTGTTGCACGCGATGCACGGCGTGGCTCCCGTGGACGGAACATCCGGCCCTGTGTCAGTTCCCCACCTCTCGCCCGCCGCGCTCGCAGGCGCGCTAGCGGGCGCGCAGGAAGCGGCGACCGCGTTGGACGCGACGCGGCGGTTAGCGCGGGCGACGCTGGATCCCAATTCCTCTTCCGGCCCCACGCTTCGCGCCGCCGCAGCCGCGGTGGCAAGAATCGAACGTGACATCCGAGACCAGCTCGCGCCCCTGGTGCTTCGCGCCGCGGGGTTACGCGCCGCCTCAACGCGCGGCGCCCCGACGCTTCTGGAACTACGAACCTCAGCGCGTCTACTCGCGGCGCGCGCGCTTGGGTTGCGCGCGCTCGCGGACGCGGTGCTGACTTTTCTGTCATCGCCGGTTGGTTTCAGTTCGTCTGGCGCGCGCGCGGCGTCACACTGCCTGGACACCCTGCGACGCGCGGCGGCGAGTCGACAAACCAGCGCGAGCGACGACGGGCAGGGTTTCGTGGACGCCGCGCGGTTGTTCTGTGCGGTGGCGCAGCCGTACCTCGCCGCGCTGCACCGCTGGGTGGCCTTTGGGGTTTTGGAAGACCCCTCTGGGGAGTTTTTTGTGTGCGAAGGCCCAGGGGTACGCGAGCTTCCGGGCACGGAAGCGCACTGGCAGAGCGGGTACGTCGTGCGGCGAGGGAGGCTAGGCGAGCCCGAGTGTCCTGAGTTTCTCAGGGGAAGAGCGGAGGAACTGCTCGTTGCGGGGAAAACCGCGGGGTTGCTCCGCGCGCGAGGCCCGCCCGCTTTTTCGGGGCGGCGGGGGCGGGGGAAGGCAGGGGAGACGACGAACACACCGCCGACTTCCCTCGAACACCTCGGTGTGACGTTTTGCGTCCGCGTCCGCGCCGCGCTCGAGGCGTCCACGGCGATTTCCGAGGAGTTCTCGACGGAGACGACGGCGACGCCGTCGCGCGCCGTCGTCGTCGTCGCCGTCGCCGACCGGGGTTCCCTCGTAGCTCCGCTCGCGCCCATCGCGCGCGTCATCGGCGGCGACGAAACCACCGGCGGCGACACGGTGTTCGCAACGAGCTCAACCCGAGGGGCACTCCTTTTGGAAGCGGCGGCGACCACGCGGCTGGTCGCGTTCGTCGGCGACGCCGGCGCGGCGTCGACGTCGACACCGACGTCATCGTCAGCGGCGGCGTTGGACAGTTGGCTCCGAGATTCGCCAACCCCACGGTCGCTCGCGACGGCTCCCTTTGCCGCGGTTTGCGTAGCGGCTGCGGTGGACCCCGCGCGCGACCGCGCGAAAGACCTGTCAAGAGCGCTCATGGCCCGCCTGAGAGGCGCCTGGGGTCTCGGCGCGCACGTGCGCGCGCTGCGGGCGGCGTACCTCGGCGGCGCCGGCGAGGCGACGGCGACGTTTTCGAGGGTTGTCCACGCGCGTCTGGACGCCGCGGAGGCGCGCGCTGCTGATGGTGTCGACGACGTTGGTGATGAGACCGACGTGAGACTTTCCAGTCTCGAGTCGGCCCTGGACCGCGCCGAGCTGGAAGCCGCGTTTTGCGAGGCGGCGGCGGCGGACCAATCGCAGACGCTTCCCGACCCGTCCGCCGTGTCCCTGGAGATCCTCCCCGCTCCCGACGAACGCAAAAGAGACGAACGAAGCGCAAACGCAAAAGAAACCACCAACTCACCGTACGCACAACTGGATGCCTTAGCGCGCGTGCGCCTCAGAGTACAGGCGCCCTGGCCCCTAGCCCTGGTCGTCCCAGCGCGCGCCGCCGAGGGCTACGGCGCCTGCCACGCGTTTCTGGCGCAGCTGCGCCGCGCGCGCGCCGCGACAGAAACGCACGCGACGCGCGCGTGGACCTCTGCCACGCGTCGCGATTTCGGCGGCGGCGGCGGAGGGGTCGTCGCCCGGCAGCTCGCCCTCGAAACCAGGCACTTCGTCGCCGCCATGCACGAGCACGTTTTGTGCAGAGTCCTCGAGACGAGCTGGGTTTCGTTTCAAAAAGAGCTTGGCAGAGCGGAGACCTTGGACGCGGCGCGAGACGCGCACGCGGTTTTCCTGGACGCGACCTGCCGGCAGTGCCTCGTGTCTCCCGACCCCACGTGGACGCTTCTGAAGGGACAGGCCATGGCCGCTTTGGTGGCGGCGTGCGACCTCGCCTCGTTGGGCGCGAGGGCGGACCGCCTGGCGTATGCCACGTCTTTCGAAAACACGCCGTGCGCGTCCGTTCCCGAACACGAAGCGGAGGAAATCGCAAAGAGGTTCCGCCGAGCGCGGTCGTACATCCTGCGGGTCGTGGACAGCAAGCTGAAAATCGGCGCCTTTCCCGAACTTCACGAGCTGCGGAGCAGGCTTGATTTCAACGGGTTCTATCTACGCGCGGAAGGAAAGGGAGGGGTGGGGGGGGAGGAGTTGTGAAGCGCATCAGCGCCTACCTTTAGTAGACTTAGCTTTTAGTGATTCCGCGACGCGGAATGTTTTTTTACCAGGGTACCTTCAAGTATTAATACATCGTACCTTTAAGGTACAGCCTGCCTCATGTTACAGTAACGTCAGCCCCAGCTTTCGCGTATCGCGTACATGGCTGGCGTGCAATTTCTGCACGGAAACGTCATTCCGTACTGGCACGTGTTACACCCCGCGCAGCGCCAATCCACTTTTCGCTCCTCGTTTTCGTACTTACGCTCGTGAAATCGACGTTAAGCGAACAAGAGCGATTGCAGAGTTGGCGCGCGTGGCACGGCCGCAGTTGCCAGTGCAGCTCAATTTTTTCCAGTTACCCTTTTTTTTTTCTTCGCGGGATGGACAACTAACTCTTCAACGCCATCGCCCACCTCTATCCCTTTATACGTCGCGCATCTCTCCTGTTCGACTTTAGCCATGGGGAAAATCGGAAAAGGGACCGGGAGCTTCGGTAAACGGCACAACAAGTCGCACACGCTGTGCCGCAGGTAAGAGTCCGCGCAAGACGCCGTCGTCGTTCACAAATTCCGCGATCGTTCCTAGGGTTTCCTCGAGAGCGCGTAAATTTCATGTCCCTCGACCTCCGTCTGACCGCCATCCCCCCTCCCGTCGACCTCCCAACCCAACAGGTGTGGACGCCGATCCTACCACATCCAAAAGGCCACCTGTGGCGCGTGCGGCTACCCCAGCGCCCGCAAGCGAAACTGTGAGTATCTCGACCCGCAACGCGGCACGGCAACGACAAATCTCTCTCTCGCGAAGCGCCCGCGAGTTTTTTCTTTCCGCGAAATGCCGAACCCGCGCCGCGCCGCCGTCTTGCGCGTGGCATTTCACGCGCAGCCGTTCGCGCGCGCCCACTGCGTCACCTCGAGGTGTCCGCCGTTCGCCGCGTCCGAGCACGTGTATTTGTCCCACGGCCAGCCGTTCGCGCGCGCCCACTGCGTCACCTCCAGGCGGCCACTGACCTTCCGCTCCTCGCGTTTTTTTTTCCACAGACAACTGGTCCGTCAAGGCCATCGGTCGTCGCACCACGGGCACCGGTCGCATGAGGTACCTCAAGACCCTGCCCCGCCGCTTCAAGAACGGCTTCCGTGAGGGTGAGTACCGTGTCCCGACGAGCAGCGCGTGTTGTGGACGTTTTTTCCAAGCGCGAGACCCTAGCATCGGCGCGACGGATGGGTGTGATCGATTCGCGCGACGCGTACGGGCACGCGCGGTGTCCTCGCCGAGTCCTTTCCCTGCTGCAGACAGACGCAGATACGACGACACGGCGTGCGATTCCGACACAACGCGTACACAAAGCAGTAAACGCCCCCGCGTTTCCAACCCCGCTGACCCCGCCCACCCCCAATCTTTCATTTTCAATCAAACAGGTTCGGAAGCGGTTTCCAAGAAGCGCGCCGCCGCCGAGTAAAAGGAACGCGCTGGTCATGTTTTTGGCGAACGCGTTGGTGGGCGTATCGATGGCGTTCGCGGGTGTGTCATAGCGTGTCAGGTGTAATGGATTCCATCTGATTCAACCAAAAAGAGAGGGGTGCTGAAGCATCCAAAACGATTTGTTCTTTCGTCGAATTTACGTTGAGTTGGGACTGACTTCGGACGATGGTGGCATTAAATAATGTGTCTACCTCCTCATAAATAAACCCCACCCATCACAAGTCCCTCTCCCGCATCGCTTTCTTGACCTGTTCCAGGGTGAGGAACATCACTACGTTCCACGACCCGAGGCGGCCGAAGTTTGGAATGAAGCCTTTGTAAAACGCGAGGGGCCCTTCCGCGCGAACCGTCTTCACCACGCAATCCACGAACCCGGCGTACTTCCCGGTGCTATCGCCCATGACCCGCGACTTAATCACATCCACCGGTGACCCGACGCAGCACGCCACGAACCCTGCGCCGAGGCCTGATAGTAAGTGCGTAGGAATGCCATCCTCCATACCGTTCGCCATTAAATAAGACTTGACCTGGTCGTAACTCGCCAGCTCCGCGGCGTTGATCACGGCGTTGCGCGCGACGTTCGGCGTCAGGCCGGTCCACAGCGCGAGGATGCCTTCCTGCTTGGCGATGATGCCGTACGCACCGAGTGCGCTGGGGTACCGCTTCGCAACCCCGGCCGGGAGCTTGCCCTCGGCTTGCATGCGGACCTTCACTAAATCCGTGGGCGACGCCACCGCTATCCCCAGCGCGCCCGTGGTCATCCCCGCCGCGATTTTCAAATGCAAAGGCACCTCCCCGACGTGGTCCTTCCCCACGTAAAGCGTCTTAATCGGCTCGTACAGACCGATTCGCAACCCACCGAACAACACCTGGCGGTGAATCCCAGGGGTGATGCCCTTCCACAACGCCCCGACGCCCTCTTCCTTGGCCACCGTTACCATGGTACCGACCATGCCGGCGTACCGTGGCTTGGCCGCGCCGCCCGCCGAAGACGCCGCGCCCTGGAGCTGCAAACGCACCTTCGCGGTGTCCATGGGAATAGTGCACACCTCCGCGAAGGAAGCGCTGAACGCGCTCGCGGCGAGGTTGCCCACGAAGCTGGTGCGCTCGGTCATGGCGAAAACCGAGGCGCAGCCCGGAGGGGGGGCGGGGGCGGCGGCGAGTGAACGCGATTGCAAAGTGGGGAGGCTAATTGAAGAAAACCAATCGGAGTTCTCCACTCGTTTGGCCGTATTGGGATGGAAACGCGGGTTGGTACGTCTCAAGCGTTCCCTGAAGTGCGTGCTATCTATATATATATCGTCTACTACAAGTGCTTTTCCCAATTGTCGCGGCGCGGAGCCTCGTTCCCTCCCGGTGGTCCCTCTTCCCGAAGGTCTCGCAAAGTCTCCGCCCCCGAGGAAACGCTCCGCCGCTCCAACTCGGACAGAGGCTCGTTGGCAATCGCCACACCTTCCTTGTACCCCGCCACGAACTGTTTCATCGCGTCCATATAAGCCACTCCGCGTGTTTCGTAGAACCGCCGGAGCTCACGCCGCCACCCGTCCGCGCCCACGCGCGACCCCGCGCCGTACATCCGCCCGAGCTCATCCCTCATCGTGGTGTCGTCTTCAGGGTCAGGCTTCCAGTGGTCCACTACGTCGCCGTGTTCCCCGTCCTCCGCGCTCGCGCCCACGCCGCTCGCCGCGCGCTCCGCCGCGACCCTCTCCCGCCGCTCCCGCTCAGGCTCGCCGTTGTACCACCGCCAGCCGTCGGCGTACATGCGCAGAGACTCGCGGAACGCACGCGCGTGCTCCTGCACGGACATGTCTTTGATGTACGTCGTTCCCGGGGGGTCGTCCATCGGTCTCGGCCACACAATCTCGCGCAGGTCACGCCGGAGGTAGTCCACCGCACGACGAACTACGTTCATCGCGCGCCGCGTCATGACGAACGGGGCGCGGCGAGCGGCACACTGCGGTATCTGCCCAATTTCTTGACGGTAAAAAACAGGACACCTTTCAATCTACGCCAGTTCTCATCGCGCCCACCAGCAACATGTCCGCCTGTATGAGCACCCTCGCCATCGGCGCGATCGCGCCGTGCGCCGTGCGCCGTGGTCGCGCCGCCTCCGCGTCTCGTCCCGTTCGCGCGGCCGCTTCCCCCGGTCCCTCCAACGCGAACGCTCCGTGCGACGACACCGTCGGCTTGGGACGACGAACCGCACTGGCGAGTACCGCGTTGACATTCTCCGTGACGCTCGCGGTCGCGCTTGCGTCTCCCGCGCGCGCCGCGGAGTCGACGGTGGTGAAGGACACGCCCGGTTTCGGGGGGAATACGGCGAAAACGGGTGACTTGCTTTTGGTGAACTACGTCGCGACGTTGGCGGATGGGACGATGGTGGACACGACGCTGGGGGGCAGCAAGTTTTTCACAAACGGCGATCAGCAATCCGTGCAGCCCGCGGCTGGACGGCCTGTTATTGTCAAAGTGAACGGGGTCGATCCCGTTCCTGGGATCCCAAAAGGGCTGAAGCAAGGGATAGAGGGCATGCGTGTGGGCGGAACAAGAGTGCTGCAAATCCCTCCCGAGCTCGGGTTCGGACCGAGCCCTGTGCGCTCGCCGTACGCAACCGTGCCGGGCGACTCGGTTTTGACGTACACAGTTTCTGTGTTGCGCCTTTCCGATACCGGACCGGATGCTTTGTTCAAAAACGTATCTGGGTGCAGCTTAGGGGGGGCGAACACCATGACCAACGGGTGCGACTTGATCGAGGCGGAGGAGTAAACCGGAGGAGGTGCGTTGTTAGAAAGTGGACAGATTTTATGTATCAATCTACGCCGTCGCGACGCCGCCTCGTTCTCTTTCATCCCCACCGCCCCGTCCCACAACCGTCTCGTCTTCCAAATCGTCCAGCAAGTGCGTTTTCATGACATTCTCCATGAACCAATTATCCCCGAACGCCATGTGCTGTCCTGGGCAGTCGAACATCACCAGGCGGCCTGTGTTTGTGAAAGGAAAGGGTCAGTGTTGTAAGGCCGCGTGTGTTGCGTAAATACGGGCGGGCAATCGGCAGTGTCGTGTGTGTCGGATTTGGGAAACGCCCAAGGCCGTACCTGATTCGTCCAGAGTGCGCAACCCGAGCGCGTCGTCGTTTTTGTACCAGTCGCTTTCGCGAAGCTGCACTAAATTGTCGTCCGCGATCGTCGTGCCCGCGCGGTACCGTCCGAACCATGCGCTGTCCTTCGGCACCACGACCGTGTCTTCGCTGAATCGAATCAGCACCAGGCGCTCCAACGCTAAAAGGTTTTCCTTGTACATTTCATTGGTGGGTGAATCGTGGCGCTCGTTGTTTACGTCGGGCAGAAACTGGTTCTTGGCTAAGTACGTTTCGTAGTCCATGGGGTCGTAGTAATACTGCGCCTGCACCACCGTTGTTCGGGTCAGGAAACTATACGCCGCGTGTTCCACCGCCTCGGATGCTGCTCGGCAAAACGCGCTAAGCGTCGCGTTGTTGTCGTACACGCCGCACCCGGGCAAGGCACTCACGCCGGCGTGTTGTCCCCCCAACGTGACCAGCCTTTTCACGATAAGCTTTCCGTCCCCGGGAACAACACCGCCTCCGCACCGCTGCACCACCGCCCGCATGAACTGCCCGCCTTGCGAGAAACCCACGGCGAAGAACCCGTTCGCGAGCCGCGGTTCATTGAGTAAGCGCTCGCACGTCTCCTTGACTTGGTGGTTCACATCACCGAAGAAACCCTGCACGGTGTCCAACCAAGGGTTGGGGCCGGTCATGACATTCTTCACGAACAAACCAGGCGTGCTCGCCTCCATGATACCCTTCAGATGCCCCATGGAAACCGGGTCGCAGCAGTTATCACCCATGCCGTGCCACATCACAATCGGCGTGGGAACTCGGCGCGAAGGGTTCGGGTCGGGGGGGCGCAGAAGCCCGCGAGCGCCCTCGGCGCCCGAGGCCGCCAGGAGCGCGAGCGCGAAGAGAGCGACGCGCATTGCGATGTGACGCGACACGTGTCGTCTCTTCCGAGAACGCGTGAAGGAGCAATGTGACTAAATTTTTTTGCCTTCGATCGCGTTTTGTATGGGCAATTGGTCTAAAAACCGGAAAACGAAAACCGACACGAAAACGCTCGGACGCTTTCAGCCTTCCGTTTCATCAATTGTTAAAAACTCTCCCGACACGCGACGATTGTCTCCTCACACCACCACACACCATCACCATGGCGAGCGTGACGGAAATGAAAACCATGAAGGCCAAGAAGGAGAAGAAGGATAAGAAGCGCGCGCTTTCGCCGAGTAACGACGGCGGCGCGGACGACGAGAAAGCGGCGAAGAAGGCGAAGAAGGCTTCCAAAAAGGCAGCCGCCGCAGCCGCCGCCTTACAATCGTCGGAACCGGATGTCTCGAACTCGGATGTCCCGGTCCGCCCGCTTACCCCCACCAAGAACTTCAGCGTGGACGACCTCGCTGCTCTTGCGAAGCTAAAGGAGAACGCCAAGGAGGCGAAGAAGCAGTCCAAGTCACACGACGACGCACCCGGGGCGGACGCCTCCGACGGCGACGCGACCGAGAGGTGGCTTTTGGAAAACGAGGTGAAGGTCCACGACAGTTCCGTGGCGGTCACGATTTCGCTGGATTTCGCCTCCGCGCCCTTCCCCAAGACCCTCCTGACGCTCCTAAGCAAGCAAGGCTTCCCCTCCCCCTCCGCGGTGCAAGGCGCGGCGTGGCCGGTCGCGATGAGGGGCACGGACGTGCTCGCGATTGCGAAAACGGGTTCCGGCAAAACGCTCGGGTACCTCCTCCCCGCCCTGTCCCTCGCCGCGGAGCACAAGCACGCCTCGAAAGGCTCGCCGCTTGCGCTGTGCATGTCCCCCACCCGCGAGCTTGCGCTGCAAATCAACGCCGAGGCGCAGAAGTTCGGCCAGCCCCTGGGGTGCCGCTCCGTCGCCGTGTACGGCGGCGCTCCCAAGTGGGGCCAAGCCTCGCAGCTGCAGCGCGGGTGCGAGATAATCATCGCGACGCCCGGGCGAATGCTGGACATGCTCGATATGCACAACAAGGGCGGCAACGCCATTACAAACCTGGCGTTGTGCCGCATTCTGATTCTGGACGAAGCCGACCGCATGCTGGACATGGGCTTCGAAAAGGACATCCGGCAGATCGTGCAGTGCATGGGAGCCTCCGCGGAGCGGCAAACCATGCTGTTCACCGCGACGTGGCCCAAAAGCGTGCAGAGGATCGCGGCTGACCTTTTGAAAAGCGACCGGGTGAAGATCACCGTGGGCAACGGCGGGGACAAGCTCACCGCAAACAAAGCCGTCACCCAAAACGTGAAGGTCATCGAACAGCGAGACAAGTGGACCGAGCTCCTGGCGCTGATGGCGGAGTACAAAGAAGGCGCGCCTTTGTTTGGCAAGCGCGTGATGATTTTCTGCAACACGAAGAAGGACGTGAACGGTATCGGGCAGCACCTGTGGAACGAGGGGTACAGCGCGGACACCGTGAGTGGTGACCGGTCGCAGCGCGAACGCGAGGCCGTGATTGCGGCGTTCAGGAAAGGCACCACCACCATGGTGGTGTGCACGGACGTCGCGGCGCGGGGCATCGACGTGACGGGCGTGGAAGCGGTGATCAACTACGACTTCCCCAGAGACGCCGCGGACGACTACATCCACCGCATCGGCCGCACCGGCCGAGCCGGGGCGTCAGGCATCGCGCACACCCTGTTCACCAAGCAGGACGGGCGGTACGCCAAGGAGATGGTGCAGATCCTGTCCGACGCCAACCAGCAAGTGCCCGCGGCGCTGAACCAACTCGCGCTGTCAGGCGGCGGCGGCGGGTACCCGAAAAAATCCTGGGGAGGTGGCCGCGGCGGCGGCGGCGGCCGCGGCAGCGGCAGAGGAGGCGGCAGAGGAGGCGGCAGAGGAGGAGGCGCGAAGAAGTGGTAAGCATAGAGGATGACGACGCGGCGCTGATTGTAAATGATTTATTTTTCCAGCTCCTGTGTTTGAGTTTTGTTTCGTGGCGGTCGGCCAATATTCCTGACGAGATCTCGTTTTTGAAAGCTCGCGTTCCGTCGCGTGCTCGCGTCACATCATCAGACGCCGCGTTTCTTCGTCCACAGTTTCGGTATGGGTTCGCGCGCCAACACCAGTTTAGGGCTGTTCCTGGCCGTCGTCGCCGTCATGGCCACGGGCGCGCACGCCTCCGACGGCGATCAGGTTGCGCCTTTTTTCGGGTTCATGGGGGCCATGTCCGCCCTGGTGTTCTCGTGCATGGGCGCGGCGTACGGCACCGCGAAGTCGGGGGTGGGCATCGCCTCCATGGGCGTGATGCGCCCCGAGCTCGTGATGAAGTCGATCGTCCCGGTCGTGATGGCCGGGGTGCTGGGGATCTACGGACTCATCATCGCGGTCATAATCTCCACGAACAGTACGTCGTGCGCCACGAAAATCCGCAACCCAGGTTTACCGCCGATCGAGTGCAGACGCGCAGACGCGTCGTCGTCCACCTCCGCGTCGGTAGTCACGCACGCACGCGTCACGCACACGACACCACCGAAGAACGGCCACGTCTGGTGTGGACACCTCTGCGTCGTCACTACTCTCTGCTGCGACTCAGTCTCACCTATGGGTCGTTCAATCGCTTTGAAAACCCAAAAAAATGAATGTAGTGCCATCACCTAACCCTCGTTTCCCTTCCCATCCCCCACCCCAAAAGTTCACCCCGAGGGGTACACCCTGTTCCAGGGGTACGCGCACCTCTCCTCCGGCCTGGCGTGCGGTCTTTCCGGCCTCGCGGCTGGGATGGCCATCGGCATCACAGGCGACGCGGGCGTGCGCGCGAACGCGCAGCAGCCCAAGCTGTTCACCGGGATCTTGCTCATCTTCATCTTCTCCGAAGCCCTGGCGCTGTACGGTTTGATCGTGGGGATCATCCTCGCGAGCGCGGGCGCGGCGGCGGTGAAGCCGGCGTGAGCGACGACGGGGCGTGACTTTTTTGTCGACCACGGGGGCGCAGACGTAACGGAAGAAAAGAGTAAGAACACACAAAACACATCTTCACAAAACACAAAATTACAATTTCGCAAGACTCGGTCTCGCGTGCGTATCTCAACGTCTCTACATTCCGCGCACGCTCGCGCGCGGCTGTACAAAGTGCTGTACAAATAGGCCTACGCCTTTGGCGGCCGGAACAGCCCGTCGCGCTCCTTGGCGCCGTTTTTGGTATTCGCGGCGTCCCCCGAGGTCAAATCCACGCGGCACACCGGGCACTCCACGTGGCAACCGAGCCACTTCGCGATGCACGTTTCGTGGTACTGGTGCGTGCACCGCAACGTGGAAACGGCGTCGCCGGCGACGAAGGAGTCGAGGCACACCGCGCACCGGAATTCGCCCGCGTCTCGGTCTCGGTCTTCGCCGTCTTGCGTGTCTTTTGCCTGGTTCTTTTTCGTTTTCCGTTTCCCAGTACCAACCCACGTTTTCGTGGGTATACCCCGCATCTCCGTTTCGGACAAACCCCTCCTGACGCTGGTGTTGTCCAACGTAAGCAGCCGCTCGTAATCCGCATCCGTGAAGTCGCGGTCGCTGAAACACAGCGCGGCGAGGTCGCCGCGTTCGCCAGGCGTCGCGCCGGCGGCGTGGATGTGCGCGTGCATCTGGCCGAAAAAGCGGTGCATCTGGGTTTGGAAAAGAAAAAGGTCAGTCTCGCAATGGGCGAATCGTACAGTGCGCAACAGTCGGCGGAATCTGGTGCACTTGTTGTAGTGGTAGTACTTGCTGACTGCACTCCATACGTGGCATCAAACAACGTAGGTGCCTGGATTCGGGAAAGCCCCGCAAGGCCGTACCTGTCCGACTCGCGCGCGCGCTCTTTGCGCCGCTTCGCGACGCGCGGCGCGGTGCGCCGCCGCCGCCGAATCCGCGCTCAGTTGGCCGTCTGCCACCACCTCTGTCTCACCATCCTCCTCAGCGGTGGCCATATCCTGTGACTCCAAATCCTCCTCATCATCCTCGTCAAGTAGCTCGTCCAAGTCGTCCGCGGCGAACATCATCTCTTCGTGTTGCCGTCGCCACTCCTCGCCTCGGCGCCGCGACTCGGTTCTCTCCAGTTCGTACCGCGCGTTCTCTTCTTCCTGAAGCGCTCGAGCGAAAGCCTCGTCGTCCACGCTGCTTGCGGGGGCGCTTTGTTGTTTTTGGCGCTTCGCGGGAGGAGGCTGAGTTATACTCCTCGCCGCCGCGCCAAACGACAAACCAACCGCGCCGTCCGTCGCGTCGAACAATGGCAAGGCGTTAGGGCCTTTTTTGGCCGAACCCGCGGGTGCCTCGGCCTCGTCACCTCCTCCGTTTTTGGGAGAAGCCGGGACCGACAAAGAGGTCCCGCGGCTCTTGCGCTTCGACACGCGCGGCGTGTCACCGACCGAACGGGCGCTACACGGAAACACACGACACGTCGAGAAAGGGGGTGGCGTGTCAGGCCAGGGGTCCGCGGCCGCGGGCCAAGGCGTCTCGCCGTCAGCTTTTCGCATGAAGAACCCACGTAAAGATATGATAAAAAAGAAACGAGGGGACACAGGATGGCGTGTTGCGTGGGAAACGGCCACAACGCACCTCGCAGAAACACCAACCTCGTCCGACATAGCGTCACGTCGCGGACGCGTCATGTGCGTCCGGAAACTCGGGAAGCACAGCCGCGCGCGTGCTATGAGTGTCGTCGGCTGACCCAAGGGCTCTTGCCCCGGTTCGCGCGAATTTTCGACTTTCCGATTTTTTTTGGCAAATCCCGCTGGATATGGGCCAGAATCTAGGCTCTTTTCCTCCCTGGATTGCTCGCCCCCCCGCACACCGCCAGGCGCATCGCACCCAGGTTCGGGCCCCGCTCCTTCCGCGCTCGACGCGTCAGCACGACCCGCCACTTTTGCCGCGGCGCGGGCGTTCACATCGCACCCGAAGAAGCGACTCCTTGAGTTGGAACATCGGCGGCGGTTGAAAAGTCACACGGCGGCGGTTGCGTCGTTGCGAATCGATTGCGTCGTGGGAGTCGCGTTCCCGACGTGCTGCGCACACCATGGCGGGCTCGAAGAAAAAAGAAACCTCCAACGCGCCTGACATGGCATCGGTCAAGGCCGAGCTGGAGCGCCAAAGATCGTTCGTGACCTGCGGCGCGGACGAGAACAAACACACCAGCGAGTACGCTTTTTCCGGCGCGTACGCCTCCGTGGGCGTCGATAACACGTTTTCCATGGCGTCGTTCCGGGAAAAGTTCAACCTTTTGGTCACCACGCTGGACGCCGAGAAGGTGGAGTTCGAGATGAGCGGCATCTCGCCCGCGATCGCCAACGCGTTCCGCCGGATTCTCATCGCGGAAGTGCCCACCATGGCGATCGAAAAAGTCTTCGTGGTGAACAACACTTCCATCATTCAAGACGAGGTTTTCGCGCACCGCCTAGGTTTGGTGCCAATCAGAGCGGACCCGAGGTTGTTCGAGTACCGAACCGAAAGCGAGCCCCCGAACGAGCGGAACACGCTTGTGTTCAAAATGCACGTCAAGTGCTTTCGGGGCAAGCCTGGCACCGACGGCGCTAAAGGCGCGCTGGTGAACGAGATGGTGTACAGCGATTCCCTGAAGTGGCTACCGACCGGGTCGGAGCTCCCGCCTGACGAGGAAACCAAGTTCACGTCATTCACGCAGTCGCAAGGAGACTACCTCACCCAGCTCAACGCGGAAACGAAGGAACTGCGGCCGGACTCTGGGACGGGGGCGGGTGACATAACCACGATAAGCACGGTGCACGACGACATTTTGCTCGCCAAGATGGTCGCCGGGCAGGAGATCGAGTTGGAAGCGCACTGCGTGAAAGGGCTTGGTAAGGACCACGCGAAGTTCTCCCCAGTGGGCACGACGTGGTACCGCATGGTCCCCTCGGTTGACTTTCTACAAGGCAACCTTACCGGCGAAGATGCCGAGGTGTTTGCCCAGAAGTGCGTCGACCCGGTCGCGAACCACGCGTGCTACGCCGTGAGCGGAACAGGCGCGAAGAAAACAGTCAAGGTGGTGCACAAACGCGGGTGCGCAATGTGTGTGGAGCGCGTGCGTGAACTCAGCGGCGAGCCCGGGTGGGGGGAAAAGATCGCGCTTCGGAAAAAGAAAGACCACTTCATATTCACCGTGGAAAGCACCGGACAGCTCCCGCCGGACGTGCTGGTCAAGGAAGCGATCAAAGTACTCGCGTCAAAGTGCCAGAGCGTGCTGAGCACGCTTTGAGACCGGGTTTGAGCAAAGATTTTATGATCATACCAACAAAGGTAATACCTGACTAGGTAATAACACTATTATCGAACAAATTTGGCCAAAACACTATTACAGACCGTCCGCTTCTTCCTCGTCTTCCTCGTCGTCTTCGTCTTCGTCGCTGTCCGCGACGCCCTCCACGGTGTACTGCGCCGCGATGTCCCACCTGCTGGACGGCGCTAGGTGCGAGACGTATTTCACGAACCGCATCAGCCCCTCGTCCCGGTGCACCAGAGACAGGGTGTTGAACGATGCGCTAACGCTGAGGAGCTCGTCTTCGTCTTCCTCCGCGTTCGCGTTGTACACCTCGTCCGTCGCGACGTCGCCGTCTTCGTCCGCGGCGATGTAGCACTCGAACCCGCCAACCTCGCCGAAGTCCCACGCGCTCGCATTCAAGTCGCCTTCGTCGTTCACCACGCAGAACGTGGCGTCCAACCTCGGGTCCGTGGTTAAAATTCCGTGGTGCGCCACGGTATAGTCCAGGCCGGGGCGGAACCGCCGTACGTTGCACGCGTGCGCGGTGGGCCTTAACCCGGTGAGCGAGGTGAGCAGCCTGGCGAATTGTTCGGAGCGGAACAAATCTTCGCTCACCAGTTGTAGGAGGCCGCCCGCGGTTTGGCCGTGCTGCGCCTGCCAGAACGCGGGCCAATCGGTTTCGGCAGCCTTACCCTTGTTCCCTGTTTTTTTAGACAAAGAATCGGCGTCCGCGCGTTGATTCAAGTCATTCAAGAGTTTCGTAGCGCCACCGTCGTCGTCGTCGCCCCCAAACACCATCACCTTCTGCTTGTGCGTCGGGCCCACGGCGCGCCACCCGCGATGGACGCCCGCGCCGTGCGACGGCACGTTCCCGTTGCCCAGTTGGTCGTGTGCATCCTCTCTACGCGTAGCGACGCGAATGCAGCGCGCGATTTCCGGTTTCAGAAACTCCCGCAACTGCACGCTGCTGTCCTGTTCCATTTTTTCCCGCAGCAGAGACACGTTCGCGGGGTCAAGGTACGCGGGGTTTATCCACCTTGACAGGAAGGAAAGGTCGCCGGCGTCCGGGCCGAGGGGCTCGTCGTCGGAGGTTTCGGTATCCTCGTCGTCGTCGTCGCCGGCGGCGTTTCTGGACGCCAGAGACGCCGCGGCGACCACCGCGGCGACCGCGGACGGGAACGGCGTGAACTGCGCGACGGCGTCGTCGGTCGTTTCCCCGGTTTCGCGCGTGTTTCGCTTTTTCAGTTGCGTCAGCGTCGCGTTTTCGCTTCCAACGGGCGCGCAAGCGGCGTGGTACCACCCGCTGATGGAAAGCCGCGGCTTGTCCTTTATTGCGAACGAAAAGTGTCAGTCTTGTATGGGCAAATAGTCTTGTATGGGCAGAGGTAATAACCGTCCCTTCGCAGGACGAGTATATCGCGATGGCCTGGTCAGCAGTCTCCAGCGTTAGAGATAAAACAGGGGCGCGGGATTTGGGAAACGCCCAAGGCCCTTACCTTCACGAAAACCTCCTGCACGGCGTGGAAGCTCTTTCCCGGGGCGACGGTGAAGAACGCCATGGAGTTCCACTTTGGTAGCAGGCTGGTGGTCGGCACCACGCCCGGGGTGCCTGCGGTTTCAACCGGGTAAAGCTCGAGCGCCCCGCCGTCCTCCGCGACCCACGCCTCGTCCGGATCCGTGAGGTAGATTATGTACGAAATGCACCGCGTGCCGATCACGTCGTCGTGGCAAAGCAAGTGCCCGCTTCGGGGGTACACGTTCGCGCTGCAATCAATGCGGTCTGTCAGGGGGGCGCACCCGGTCATTTTCTGGACCATTTCCCGGAACTCGGGGGAGTAAATCGCGGCGCGCAGTTTCAGGAGGTTTGGGATCTTCGGGATGATTTCGGGATTCGTCCTGTCCATGGAAACCAAATCCCCAGTCTGCAAAACCTTGAACAAATCAGTCTCCTTGAACGTCGCGGTGAGGTGCGAACGCATCTCGAGCTGGACCGCTCTCAAAGAAATGTCGTCGCACAGCGGGGTCACGACGCCGTGCGGGAACGGGCTCGCGCGGGCGTACGCAGTGGACGCGGAACACACGGAATCAGAACCGAACACGGAAGGATCGAGGATGGACAAATCTGGCGACGACTTCACTTCGACGGCGCCGGTGTCGTCGCCGGCGTGCGCCAGCTTTTGTTTCTTCGGGGGCATGCTATTCGCCCAGCTCCGAACGGTGTGTCGAACGCGGCGACGTGACGTGCGCGTCCGCCGAAAAGCGCGGCGACAAATGGTGGACCGCTCGTGACCGCCGCTCTTTTCTAGCGAGATTTCGTGCCGCCGACGTTTATCGCAAACTCCTGTTTCTTGGAGCGCCTCGTGATGTTCGTGATCGCAAGAGCCACCTCCTCACTCTCCCTTGAGCTTGACCTCGGCCCCCGATCGGAGACGATGTCTAAGTCGCCGGTGAACGACATGTTCAGCGCCACGCCCGCGGCGCTGGCGAAAATGCGCTCCGCGCGTGCCGACCTCGCACTGGACACCTCGCCGTTCCTCCAGACCCCTCCTGCGTTGCGCGCCAGTCCCGGGCAGGACGCCGCCTCCCTGGCGCCTGTGTTCGCGGAGATGATGTCCGCCTCCCCCGCGAACCTGGCGAAGATGCGCGCGAGTTCTGACGCCTCCGCGGCGACTCAAAGCCCTCACCAGAGGTCCACCGCGATGGGCTCGCCGGTGTCTCCCGTCCCGCAAGCCGCGTTCGCGGAGATGTTTAGCGGATCGCCCGCGGATCTCGCCGCGATGCGCGCGACGCGCTTGGAAACAACAAGCAACGGGTACGGCAACAGCAACGGATACGCCCCCTCCTCGCCGCTGGTACAGCCCGCGGACCCGAACCGGTTCGACGCCATGTTCGCCGCGTCACCCGCGCACTTGAACAAAATGCGCGCCGAGCAAGGGTCGCCTTACGCGTCGCCGTTCGCGCGCTCCGGCGACCACGACGCGTCGCCCATAGCGGCGGACCCGCACCGGTTCGACGACATGTTCAGCGCGTCTCCCGCGAACTTGAGCAAAATGAGGGCTGCTTCCTCGAACGTCCCGGGCGTGTCCTACGGTCAGTCTTTTGGTGCCGCGAAGGCGACGACGTCGATGTCGCACCAACCCATGGACGCCAACAGCGGGCGGTTCACCGTGGTGTACGACGTCGTGGCGGATAACGAGAAGGACGCGCGCGCCAAGATCCTCGCGATTTGCTTAGAGCAGACCGTGGAGCTCCCCGAAGCCCTCGTGCCGGAAGGCATGTGGATCCGGGAACACGTCGTTGGGCGGCTGGAGAAGTTGACACCCGGCGCCGGACTGAACGGGAGCTGGCGGTGCGAGATTTCGTACCACACCGACACGACGGGCGGCGAAATCACGCAGCTCATAAACGTGGTTTTTGGGAACACCTCAATGAAGGAGGGCGTGATGGTTGCTGATTTGAAAATGCCGGACTGCGTGTTGAGCGAGTACCCCGGTCCGAAGTTCGGAGTCGAGGGGTTACGGAAACTCGTGAACGTGCCGTTTGGGCCGATGATCATGACGGCGCTGAAACCGATGGGGTCGTCCGTCGCTGATTTGGCGAAGATGGCGTACCAGTTCGCGAAAGGCGGCATCGACATCATCAAAGATGACCACGGCCTGGCGGACCAGCCGTGGGCACCGTATGACCAGCGCGTTCGCGCGTGTACCGCCGCGGTTGCCCGGGCGAACGCGGAAACGGGACGACGCTGCATCTACGCCCCCTGTATCAACGCCCCGGCGCACCTGGTGATGCAAAGAGCGCACTTTGCGCGGGACGCGGGCGCCGGCGCGGTGCTGATGATTCCCGGAATCACGGGCCTTGATACGATGCGCGAGCTAGCCGCGGACGAGACCTTCGGGCTGCCTATCATTTGCCACCCCGCGTTGCTGGGCGCGATGCTGGGTGGGGGGAGCAAGCAACGTGTAGGCGGGTTCTCGCACGAAGTGCTTCTCGGGGTGTTACCCAGGCTGGCGGGCGCGGACGCGACGATTTTTCCATCCTTCGGCGGGCGGTTCGGGTTCACGATGGAGGAGTGTTTGAGTTTACAAAACGGTGCTTCGCGGCCGATGGGAACGTTCCCGCCCATTTTTCCATCGCCGGGAGGAGGCATGACCCTAGAAAGAGTCGCCTCGATGAACCAGGCGTACGGCGAGGACCTGATGTTACTCATCGGGGGGAGCTTGATGGGGCACTCCCCGGATCTCGCCGCGAACGCGAAGCACTTTATGAAAATCGCGGGACGAACGGATCTGTGGGGACCCAAGGAAAACGTGGACGGCGCGAGGGGGAGTTCGGGGATGTTGTGAATCGTACATCGTATGTTCGTCTACAAACGAGTCTCTCGTAACGTCTCTCGCGAACGTCTCCTACTTCTATCTAAAATCTTCTCAAAAGCAATCATCCCCCCCCCGATAGTACCCTCCCGACGCCGTCGTCCTCGTCCTCTACCTCGTCGTCGATGAAGGAGCCGCCGTATTGCGACGACGCAATCGGCGTGTGCCCGGGGGCCTGCGTCGGCGACGGCGTGTCCCTCACGTCCAGCCGACTCCACGGGCCGAATTTAGAAATCACGCGCGAGACGCCGCCGCTCGTGCCGGTTCCCGGCGTCGCGTTCGCCGCGGCTTGGTACGCGAACCGGTTTCCGTTTCCGTCGCCGTTTCCGTCCTCGTCGCCCTCCTGCGTCGCCGCGATGAACTCGTCATCCTCCGTGCACCAGCCGTCGTCCCCGGAGCCATCCGCGTCGTCGTCGTCGCCAGCCGCTTCGTCATCCACGAACCTTCTCACCGCGGCTTTCGTGGCGTCCGTGCGTTTCAAACGACGCGAAGCCGCCGTCGCGGCGCGGCGCGACGGCGACCTTTCTTTCACGGCGGGTTCGGGTTCGGTTTCCCGATTCCCGCGCCGGCGCGGGTTCAAACTCGGCTGCGTTTCGTCTTCGTCGTCGTCGTCGTTTTGGACTTTCTCCGAATTTGCGCGTTTGCGCCTCTTCACTAATCGCAAGTCCTCCGAATCAGGAGTGGGGGCGACATGACCGGGTACGGGTAGCGCTCCGGTGGTTCTTTGGAAAGTTTCTTTGGGAGTACGTCGGGCGCTTCCCCACACGCCCCAGTCGTCCGCGTCTGCATCGTCGCCGTCCGCCTCCACTCCCCACTCGCCCCCGAAGCCGTCCTGGGACGTGTGCGCCGGCGCGCCCCAGCCGCCGCCGGCAGTGTCAGGCGCGGCGAGGCCCTCGGTATCAACGGGACTCGTGTTGCCCCATCCCTGTGATCCGCCACACGACGCCGCGGGGGACGGGTGCGTCGCGGCGCCCCACCCCGAGACGTCGCCTTCGTTATCGCGTTCCTCGCGCGTTCGTTTCTCACCGGACAAGTCGGAACAGACGCCCCATCCGCTGGTGTCGTCCTCGCGCACTGGCGTCGCGCCGTCCTGGCCGCCCCACCCACCGCCGACAGTGGTCGCCGGCGAAACCGCGACTGCCGGCGACGCGCGCGGCGGCGGCGGAGGCATCGACACGCGCGCTTGGTGTTCATCACAAGACTTCTTCGCGTTCGGTGTTACTTTCTCCGCGCTCTTCGCGCCTCCGCGCTTCTCCGCCGAGCGAGCGGCGCTCACACTTCGTCGCTTCGCAAGCGCCGCGAGTCGCCGCTGTTCGATGTGAAACGCCATGTCACCCACTGTTTCGTCGTCATCGAGGTCGTCATCGTCGTGTGTATCGTCCCGAACCTCGATTTCACTCGAGCGCTGCAGCTGCTGCGACTGCTGCGACGCGCGCTCCGCAAGCCGGCGTCGCGCCGACTCGGCGGCGGTGGGGGATTTGCTCCCCACGGGGACGCGCGGAGTGAGCTGCGACGATACCAGCGCGATGTGGGCAAGGGGCGCGCGCACAGTTTCGGGTTCATTTGCGCCCTGTGTCGTCGCCGGCTGCGTGGAAAAGTCCAAGCGCTGCGTCGCCCCCGTGGGCGCGCGCGCGCTTCTATCGTCGTCAAAGTTTTCGGCCGCGATTTCATCCGCGATGCGCGGATCAGTCTCCATGGCGCCCAGGTCCACCGGGGCCACCCGGTCCACCCCCGCAGCTTCACCCGGCGAATCCGTCTCGTAAGGAGGCGCGACGTACTCCCTCGAATCCTCAAAGGGAGGCTCCCACGCGTCGTCCTCATCGGACCACGCGTGGTTTTGTTCCTCCGCCGCCGCGGGGCGCTCCCATTCGTCGCCGTCCCATTCCACGGGAGGCGCGAAGTGTTGTGACGGGTGATTTTCCTCGGCGAAAGCAGCAGCAGTTTCTTCTTCTTTTTGTCGCGCAGCGTCCCTGGCTCTCGCAATAGCGCCGCCCTCGATCACCTTCCCAGCCACGTCCTTCGGCGGCGGCAGCCCTTGCGCGGCCGATACGCCGCGCATCAGCGCCACGGCGAGACGGCCGTGCCCTACGTTGTACACCGGCGTGGCGCGCCTTTGGAACGGCGCGCTCCTGTCCAGGTCGAGTTCGTTGGACGCACCGTTCGGGTGCGCGTACGCGGCTAACAGGGACGTCTCAACGATCGTCAACGGGGCGTCCCAGGCCCTGGTTTGAAACGCGAACGGGTCCTTTTTGCCGCCCACCCCCGATCGACCGCCCGGCCCGCCCGACTGCGCCTTCTCCGCGCTCTTCAGCGTTTGCGCTCTGATTTTCGAAAGCTCCTCGGGGGTGGGGCCGAGTTTCAAAAACTCAACCACGGGGTCGTGTCCGGGCGGTAGCATCCGCGGGCAGTCGTTGCAAAAGTCAAAAACTCGCCCCGGATCACCCAAGCTCTTCAACATGTACTCGTACTTGTCGTACTCGGTTTTGAACTTTTGCGCTTCCTTCCCTTCGGTGGCCAACACCACGACGTTCCCGTCGCGCGCGCGCCCGGTGCGTCCCATCCTTTGAATGGTGCGGATAATGTCCACGACGTCGAAAAACACAATCAAGTCCACGGCGGGGATGTCTAACCCTTCTTCGCCAATGCTCGTCGCGACGACCGTGTTTAGCGAGCCGTGGCGAAACGCGTCGAGGACCGCTTTCTGTTCCTTCTGCGACTGACCCTTCGTACCTCGCGCCGCGCCGGCGCCGTCCGCGCCGCCCTTTGACGTGTCCCCCTGGCCGATGAACGCCGCGACCTTCACGCGGTGGTCATTGCCAGTTGCGCTGGAGGATTTGGAATCCTTACGGTCCACTGTGTTCGCACCGGCGCCAGTGGCGCCCGCGAACAAAGTAGTGATGGTACCCTGGCCTGGGATTGGATCCACGGATCCGCGGCGAGGGTCGTCGCCCGCCGCGCCGTCAAGTTGCGTCTCGTCCCCCATCTCCCGGCACGCCCTGACGATGTCGTGCACGGAGTCCCTGAACGAGGTGAAGATCATGACCCTGGAGAACTCGCCGTTCTTGGAGAAGTGCTTGCGCATGATGTGCTGCAGCTTTCCCATTTTCGGCGAGTGGTGCGCGCCTTTGCCCGCCATGGATTTCAGCATATCCAGCGCTTCCCGCATGGCGGGAAACTCGCGGAACAGGTTGCCCACGTACGCCTTCTGGTCTTCCTTGCCCACATAATCCACCGCAACTCGCGGGGTGTGCGTGGTGAGCAGCTCGCAAACCTTGGCGATGAAGTGTGCTTTCTGGAATATCGTGAACGCGAGGCCTTGGTTTTGACACCGCGAACCCGGGGCGCGCATCTCGTTTTGGGCTGTTGTAAAACAAAAGAAAAAGTGTCAGTCTCTCGTAATGTGTATGAGTAAACAGTCAGAGGTAATGCTCTCTTCGCAGGACGAGTATGGGAAAACAGCCGCGTCGGCGGAGTTTGGTGAAAGCCCCAATACGTACCTTTCAGTAACGTGTACGGCTTGACCATGTTGTTGCTCGAGCCGTCCGCGAACCGGGTGACGAACACGCCGCCGTCTGCGAAGGCGTTCAAACCGAGCAGTTTCTTCACGAGCGGCCGCAACGCGTCGCGTAACAAATCGACAACCTGTAAATCAGCCTTCGTGGAGGTCACGGTTTCCAGCTTGACGCTTCGCTTGTGCGTGTGCTTCTTGACGTCCGCGTCCTGGTCGCTCCGGAAGTCGATTCTCCCGATCGCGAGCGACCGGACGACTTGCTGTACCTCGGAAACGTCGTGCCCCGGAGTCGCGGTGAGCGCCAGTAAACGAAACTCGACGTTCCGCTCCCACAGCTGCTTCGCTACCATGCAATACGCGTGGTTGCCCTTCGCCCTGTGCGCTTCGTCGATCACGAGGCACACCACGTCCGACGCAGGGCACACGCCGTCCCTCAAATCGTTCTCCATGGTCTGCGGGGTACAGAAGAACAACCGTTTGTCCCTCCAGTTCGACCTTCGCGTGCCGTCCAAATCACGTTTCGTGCTGCCCATTAACGTGCACGTATCCGCTTCGGGCATGCCGCAGATGTCCCTGCACGCGGCTTTCTGTTGTTCCACCAGCGGCCGCGTCGGGGCTAGGAACACAACCTTGCCTTGCGGGAACCAGCGGTGGAAGTTCTTCATCACCACCGCCGCAATAAGGGTTTTCCCAAGGCCGGTGGGAAGGCACACCAGCGAGTTCGTGGTGAGCGCCGCGCGCGTCATGTCGAACTGTGATTGTAAAGAAAAAGTGTCAGTCTTCAGTCTCGAGTATGGGTGTACTGTCTGGGTGAACAGTCTACGTGTGATGTATGTAGTATACCTCCTTGTAGTGACTATTGTAGTCTCATAGGGGCAGTAAACAGTCGGCGGGATTTGGTGAAACGCCCAATACGTACCTGGTACTCGCGCCGCACTAACTGCCCGGGGTACACGTACGTCTGCGCGGTTTGCGGGTCCAAGCGCATGCCTTGGGTTTGGCGCAACACCGCGACCAGCCCGTTCGTGTCAGGGGTGCCCATTGACTCCGGGCGCACTGGCTGGCCACCTCCCGGGGTGTGACCTGCCTGTGTGCCGCCGGAACCCCCGAAGCCGTTAGACGGACGATTGCGGTCCACGTTCTGATTGCTGCTATTTGTTCGAGGCGGAGGTCGAGGCCGCGTTTGGTTCTCCGCCCGCGCGTGGTCGTTCGCGCCGCCATTCTCACTCTCGACCGGCCGGGTGGATTGCATGCTAAGAGCGACGTTCACCGCGACTCGCGCGCGAGAGGGAGAGACGTTCGTTTTGTCACCGCCGAACATACCATCCAAAGTACGTTGCCCCGCGTTTTTGTCCGCAGCTGCAGGTTTTTTCGCAAACAACTGATGCACGGTTCGCTGGTTCGAATCAACGCCGCCTCCGTTTCCGCGAACCGCCCCAGAAGCTGCAGCCCGGTCCACCGCGTCGTGCCCCGAGCGCCACCGCGGCGGCGAGACCGGCTTGGCGTGTGCGTTGTGCCACGACCCGCCAACCCTGCTGTACCCGCCGTTGCGACGGACGTGCCCGCTGAAACCAGATCCAGAAAGCTCACGAGGATTCGTCGGGGGGTGACGCGCGGCGTTCGCGGGAGCTGCGACGCGCGCATCACGCGGACCCATACCAGGTCGCGGTCCCGCCGCAGGTCCCGCTCTACGCGCTGCGGCCATCGCGTCGACGTCAAAGTTCAATAGCGCGTCGTCGTCGCCGAAGTCATCCTCCAGCTCGAACGGCATCGCGTCGTGGCTTCCCTGCGCGCACGCCGGTTTTCGAACTAGCAATCGGGGCACGCTCTACTCGTTCTCACAGCGCCGACGCCATCCACGCGCGTATCGTCGCGGTTATCGACACGCAACACGGTATCATCCACGGTCTAGGTCTACCCGTCCGCTCGGTCGGGGGGCCCTTGCTGCGTGTCGGTCTGACGGGGCGTCTCCAGCTCCAAGCGGTTTGAACTTAAGACCCGCAGGTGACGCGTGGCGGTGCCAGGATTTCGTCGTCGGACGACTCACTAAGCGGTAGCCATTTTCGGAAGAGCGCGGCATGGGTTCGCCCCTCGGGCTATGGTGGTTCGCCCCCGTTTTGTCCGGGGGCGGGTACGGCAGCGAAGCCGTGGCGCTGCTCCTCGGTTTGCACAGCGCGCGCTCGTATCCCCCGACCCTCGCGGTACGAGCAACGCACCACGGCGACGTGGTGGACTACGCGCATTTCGTGGGCCTTCCGTCTGACCAAAGGGAGGCACTCGAAGCAACGCTGCGCTCTCCCGTCCCATCCGCGGAACACGCGGTGGTGGTGTGCCACTCCGAGCCTGGGGCGTGGTTCCCCGCGATGTACGAAACCCCGCGGTGTCCGCCCCCTGGCACTGCCGTGGCGGTAGGAAGGACGATGTTCGAAACCGACCGTCTGGACCCAAAGCACGTGAAGAGGTGTAACAAAATGCACGAGGTGTGGGTCCCGACGCGTTGGGGCGCGGACGTTTTCGCGGCGTCGGGGGTTTTCCCTGAGAAAATAAAAGTCGTCCCGGAAGCAGTGGACGTCCATCGATTCGACGCGGAGGTGGTCGCGTCGTTGCCGAGGTTCGACCTAGAAGCCAGGGCGACACAAGTCCTCGGACCGCCCGGTGACAGAGGGACAGAGTTGGGGACAAAATTTCTCTCGGTGTTCAAGTGGGAAACGCGGAAGGCCCCGGAGGTTCTTCTCGCCGCGTATTTGGACGAGTTCACCGCGGACGACGACGTAGGGCTGTTCATCAGGAGTGACTTGTACCACGAAAAAGGCGACCTGGTCGTGGCACGAATCAAAGCCTTCGCGAGGGACGCGAAGAACCGAGGCGCCGCAAGGTGGGCGAGACAAAAAAATAACAATAAAACGGCCGGCTTTGAAAACGCGGCGCCGCCCGTGTTCGTGTTGCCGAGAGTTCCCGAACACGAAATGCCCTCCCTGTACCACGCCGCGAGCGCTTTCGTGCTTCCGAGCAGGGGCGAGGGGTGGGGCCGGCCGCATTGCGAGGCGATGAGTCTTGGTGTTCCCGTGATTGCCACGAACTGGAGCGGCCCAACGGCGTTTATGACGGAGGAAAACTCGTTTCCGGTTTCGATCGAGAAAGATTTAGTAGCGCCGCCCCAGGATAGTCACTGGGCAACGCACAAGTGGGCACAGCCGAAAGTCACGCATCTACAGCAGTTGATGCGCGAGGTGTTTGAGAACCCAGAAAAAGCACGGGCGAAGGGAAAAGTCGCTGCCCGGGATGTTCGAAAAGCCTTCGCGCCGGAGATCGTGGCGCGAATCGTGATGAATCACGTGGAGCGAATAGGTAAGGAATGGGAAGGGTTGAGCATAAAAAAAACGGAACTATGATAGGGACGATAGCGGACATGTAACTACCAGGACGATTACTATATAAAGGTATAGCTAGCATTAATAACAACACGCGATCATGCGTCACAAGAACGGTACGTCGTTGCGCGTGATGCCTTCGTACGCAGTTGCACAAGCGAAGGCTAAAAACACAATTCCGCCGCAAAGCGCCATGTACTTTTCGCTAATCGCCTTGCCCAGCATCCCGCCCCCGATGACCGCGATTGCGTTGGCGGTGGCGTGCGCCCCCATGGCGCCTAAAACAACCCCCAGCGGGGCGTTGTGCGTCGCCAACGCCATGGTGGCGAACATTGATTTGTCTCCCCACTCCGCTACGAACATCAAACAAAACGTTTGATACACCCCCCCCCACCACGTTTTCACCTCGCCGTCTTTCTGCTCTGCTTTATCCAGGGTCGCTTCCGCGTCTAGCAACTCGCCGTGCGTGGTGTCGTGTGTGTCTTTCTCACCGCCCAGCAACGCCCTCACCTCCCCATCGTTCCGGTCCTTGACGTGTAACTTCCACGCATCTCGCAACAGCGAAACCGCGAACGCGCCGAACATCACGGAGGCGACGATATCCATCACCGTGATCGAGTCCTCCAACTTTGCCGTGCTCGTGGAGACGAGGTACCCGGCGAACGTGCTTCCCAGGGTCATGAAGAACATCGCACTGAGTGTGGCGACGAAAACCGCGAGCCTGCCGTGACGCACCGCGAGCAACATGGCGAGGAAGAACGTCTTGTCCCCAATCTCGGTGATGAACACCGCTAAGAAACTCGCGGGGACGCCGTTGAACGCGCCGCCGTCGGAAGCGTCCGTGCCGAGCGCGGTCACGGTAGCCTCTCTGAGCCAGCCCATGTCGCCATCTTGCAGGTCAGGGTGACGCACGCCTCGGGACGTGTCCATGCTCGCCGAGAAGGCAAGCGCGCCCGGCGATGTGCAAACGGGAAGGGTGTTGTGTTTCAACACCAAAAGCGAAAGTCGAAGAAAAAGCAAAAAAGAATGTCTGTACCAAAGTTTCGTATGCACCGCCAGTCTTACATTATTACTAAACGCTTTCTTGAGACTATTTGCCTATAGACCCAGTTCACAACCATCGAAACCGTACTCTTGATGTCTTCCCTTTCGCGCGGCACATCGACCCGCGCTCGGACCGCGTCCACCGGTTCAACATGTCCGCGGCTGCTAACTCCTCGGTGCGTGTTCCTTTTCGCGAAACAGACGCGACGAACGACGTCGCGTGTCGCGTCCGCGCAACGCGCGCGTCGCCACCAGCCCTAATCTATCTGCGACGGGAACGACTGGGTTGCGTTCCCCAAGCTCTCTAGATCGAGACACAGCGGCGGACCGCGCGCTCCAAACCTCACGGGGTTTCTCCGGTGACGCGCGTTCGCGTGGCACGCCGCCCCCCGATCGACCGCGACGAAGAACCCAAGGTCATGGGCATCGTCCCGGAATCGATCCAACGTGACCTTACGGACCTGGCACCACCCTAATCTCCCCAAGGTTCATCGAGGCTGACCAAAATATCCTCCATTCATTTTATAACTCATCAGGCGTACTGGCGCATCGCCGGTATGTCGTACCTCAAGTACAGCAACATGTGCGGCGAAGTCGTCCGGGCTTCGCTGAAGGAGCCTTTCTTTTCAAAAGCCAAGGCGAGGGAGGCGGTTTACATGAAAACCTCCAAGTTCGTGGCTGGGAAACCCTCGCCCCCCGTGATCACGGAGGTGATTCCGGTGGGCGGCGTCGTGAAGTAATTCGAGAGACGCGGGCGAGCAGTAGGTGTTTAACACCATGTAAGAGAACGCGTTTAAACGCAAATTATGACTCGCTTACAACGCTTCACTACCCTACCGTCGAGTTAGATCATAAACATCCTCATCACGCCAAGTCTCCCCGCTTGCACGCGCTGAGCATGTCGACATAAACTTGGCACTTGGAGATTTCTCCCTGGTTCTGGTCGATGCAGGCTGAGAAAGCCTTCATCTGGTTGGAGCACGGGGTCTCTGAGGCAGACACGGGGGCACCCGCGGCGGCGGGCTCGGCGTACCCGCCGCCGCCGCCACCCATCATTGAGCCCACAGCTGCGCGCGCGATAGAAGTCCCGGTGCCCCACGCCATGCCTTGCGCAACCATTCCCATGAGTCCACCGCCCATGCCGCCCATGCCGGACTGCTGCTGCGTCGCGGGAGGGGGGGCGCCGCCCGCGGTGCGAGGGGGGGGGGCGCGAGGACGAGGCGCTGCGGGAAAAGCCACGAGAAAGGGAGAGGGAGGAAGGGTCAGAGAAGGTTTGGCAGAAGCGGGACGTGTCACAGCAGATGCGTGTTTGGATCTCTCGCGACGCGGTGGAAAGGGGGTTCGTCGAGCGCGGTCCGCCGCGTGCGTACCAGGCCTGCGTCCGCCGCCACCACCGCCACCACGGCGACCCATTTTGAGCGAGTTGGTGAGTAGTCGAGAACCGCGCGCGGATAACTGTGGCCACAGGCGAGCGCGGGGGGTCCGACATGATCGAAGAAGCCCCACGAAAGAAAAAAACCCTGGCCGACGGCAACCGAAAAACGATGACAACAGACCTGCGTAAAAAGAATATGATTGTTCAAGCACTATGTATCTAGTAACGTCCGTACCCCGCCTCTGATCCCTGGAAGTCCCGGTCCCTCTGCTCGCGGCCTTGCCCCGCTCCCCGCCCTGTGCCTCGTCCTCGTCCTTCTTCCCCTCGGCCCGCGCCTCTGCCGCCGCCGCGACCGGCGGGGCGGTACTCGCCTCTGGACTCGCCCGAGCTTTCGCTCGCGTAGCCTCGAGCGCGTTCGCCTCTCCCACCTCCCCTTCCGGCTCTGCCCTCGCCCATGCCGCCGTACGACCCGTACTCCCCCCGAGGCTCACCTCGATCGACACGCGCACCCCTGCCTCCTCCGTAGTCGCCTCGAGCATCGCCTCGTCCCCCGCCTGCTCCTCTGCGGCCTCCTCTTCCGCCCGGCGCGCCCGCGGACCTCGGGTCCCGGTCCTTGGGCCGCGACACCGGCCGCCCTTGGCCCGAAGAGCTCCCTGAAGAGTTCCCGTACTCGGGCAACACGTTGACGATGTTCAGGCCTGGGACGTCTTTCAGGCCCATCATCCCGACCGTCTTCCTTAACAGCCCGGGAACCTCGGGGCACCCCAACACGTCCACCGCGAGGAAGTTCGCCATGCGCACCAGCTCCGCTGGTGTAAGGTTCATCTTCCGCGCGAACGGCTTGTAAAACCCGAGCCACGCGCTGTACGTCTGCGCCTTCGTTTTCTCCTTCACCAGGGACATGGCGGTGTTGACGTCGGTGACTAGCTGGTCGTCGATTCCGTCTTTCAAAAGCTTCACAGGCAGGTCGTTGATATCCTTTTGCGCGAAGAAACTCTCCTGGGGCGTCAAAACAAGCAGACCCTGGCCTGTTTTCCCGGCGCGGCCGGTCCGTCCTAAACGATGGATGTACTGTTCCCGGTTCGAAGGCACGCCCATTTGTACCACCAGCGTGACGTCGTCGAAATCCACGCCTCGCGCGGTCACGTCCGAGGTCATCATGATTCCCGATTTCACCGTGCGGAACTGATCCGTCGCTTTCGTGCGTCTTGACTGGCTCAGCTTGCTGTGAATCTCAATCACGTCGTTTCGCATGTTCCCGAAAAGCTCAGCCGCGAGCGCGGTGCCGCGCGCCGTGGTCCAGAACACCATGATCTTGTGCTTCCCGTTGTTCTCCAAAACGTGCGCATCGATGACCCGTTTGAGTTGCGCGAAGTGGTCCTCAAGAGGCGCGATTATCATGGCTTGGGTTACCTGTGTGTTCGTAGTCCCACTGGCTTCTTCGCCGACGCAATCAACAAACTGGTGCCCGGGTCGCAACGACGCGCGCGCCACGTCCTGGATGTCTTTACTCACGGTGGCGCTGAACAGAAGCGTTTGCCGTCCTTTTGTTGGGACGTACTTCAGAATTTTCTCCACCGACGGCTTGAACCCCATATCAAGCAAGCGATCGGCTTCGTCCAGAACCAGGGTGTGGCACCCCTCCAACCGTCTGGCCATGTCCCCGTTCTCCAGGTGGTCTATTAACCGCCCGGGCGTCGCGACCAAAACGTCGCACCGCTTGTCCCGCAAGTTTCGCGCGTCAGCCTTGACGTTCGTCCCGCCGTAAACAACCTGCGCGCCCACGTTTTTCATGAACGTCAGAAGCACGTTGGTTTCGTCCAAAATCTGCGTCGCGAGCTCGCGAGTTGGGGACAAAATAAGGACGCTGATTTTGTCGCCTCTTTGGTCGATTTGCCCCGCGTTGAGCTTCTCTAGCGCCGGCAACAGAAACGCAATTGTTTTCCCGCTGCCTGTCTTCGCCCGCGCCAGCACGTCGGCGCCGCCCAAAATGAAAGGCAACGTCTGGCCTTGCACCGCGGTGCTCCGTTCGAAGCCCTTGACTTCAGTCAGCGCCCGTAGTAACTCAGGGCACAAATCCAGGTCCGCGAACGAAACGTCAGTCGCGCCGTTGCCCACCGCCGCGAACACGGTTTTGTTCGCGCCATCGCCATCGCGACGCTGGGAAGGAAGCGCCACCGCCGCCAGGCCCCGGCGCGCGAAGCTCACGCTCGCAGTGCGCGCGCGCGGGGAGAACCTCGCGCCCGACGATGGCGCCGCGAACGCGGTGCACGCCAACGCAGAGGCACGCGTAGCCCCGATGTGCACACCACATCGGGTCTCGCCGGCGAAGACGCCGCGCACGAGCGCAGATGCTCGGCGCGCAGCCGCCGCGATTGGCCGACTCGTCGACATTTGTCGCGACGAGACGCGTTTCGCGGAGCGGTTCGGAACGAAAGCCGCACTCTTCAAGGCGAGGGGAGTGGTGAGCATACGAATAACCGTGTGAGGGCGGCAGCGACGTAGAGATGGAAAAGTGCAGTCCGACGGGGGCGCCGAGGAGTAAGAGGAATGTCGATTGACATCGGTTAAGCTTGGAAAAGGAAAAAGCCTGGCGTCTTGTCATCAAAAACGGATTTTTACAAAATTACGAAATACTTGTACAGGGACGTTAAAACACTTTCCTATTCCCCCGCGGCGGCGGCGAACCCCGGCAACGGCAGGGGCACGTTGCCATTTTTCTTCTCTTGTTTGGCAAACTCGACCTCCCCCGCTTCGATCCCCCCCCCGTCGCTCCCCAGGCTTTCGTGTTGGAACGTCTTGGTTTCCCCGCGGCCGTTCCGCACGAACACGTCGCCTGTTTTTGTGAACGAAAAGTGTCAGCCATGTGTTGGGGTGTGTTGGACGATGTATGGACAACAGTCACCGTAATCGGTCCGAACAGTCACCAGCGTTAGAGGTAAAACGGGCGGTGTGTCGGATTTGGGAAAGCCTGACATACGAACCTCTTTCGTCCGCTGACACAAACAGGGAGTCGCCCTCGCACGCGCTTCCGTCCAGCAAGCACTCTGCGAGTGGGTTTTCCAGCACGCGCTGCACCGCGCGTCGCATGGGCCGCGCGCCGAACTTCGGGGAGAAGCCCTGTTTCAAAAGCGCCACCCGGAACGAGTCGTCCACTGAAACCGTAACTCCCTTCGCCGCCGCCCGCTTTTGCACGCTGCGCAACATGAGCTCGGCGATTGACCCGACCTCCGGCTTCGTGAGCGGCCGGAACACGATGATTTCGTCCAGCCGGTTCAGGAACTCGGGGCGGTAGGTGAGGGAAAGCTCGCGCCGCACGTCTTGCTGTACCCGCGCGTACTCCGCCGCGCTGCCGTCGGCGCTCCCGTTACTCATGGACGCCAGAATTGCCTTACTACCCACATTGCTGGTCATGATCAACATCGCGTTTGTGAAATCCACCGTTCGGCCTTTCGAGTCCGTCAACCGCCCGTCCTCCAGGACCTGCAGCAAGATGTTAAACACGTCCGGGTGCGCTTTTTCGATTTCGTCAAGCAAAATCAGCGTGTGCGGGTCCCGCCTCACCGCCTCCGTGAGCTGGCCGCCTTCGGAGTACCCGACGTACCCGGGGGGCGGCCCCACTAAACGGGACACGGAGAACGATTCCATATACTCGCTCATGTCGATCCGGACCATCTTTTTCTCCGCGCCGTAGTACGACTGCGCCACAGCTTTGGCGAGCTCGGTTTTCCCAACCCCCGTCGGGCCGGCGAAGATCATGGAGGCTACCGGCCGCGTGCCGTCCGCCAAGCCCGACCGCGCCCGCCGCACCGCGCGCGAAATAGCAGTCACCGCTTCTGTTTGCCCAACAACGCGCTCCGCGATTTCGTGCTCGATGTTCAAAAGCGCCGAGCTGTCGTCCTCGCTGAGCTGCCCAACCGGTACACCCGTCCACTGCGCCACGACGTCCGCGACGTGCGACGCGTCCACCACGGTGCTCACGGTCTTGTCTTTCGCAGAGGCGAGCTGCACCATGGCGCCCGCTTCGTCGATGACGTCGATTGCTTTGTCCGGGAGGAACCGGTCGGTGATGTACCGCGTGGCGAGCTTGAGCGCTGCGGGCAGGGCGTCGGGGGCGTACGTCACGCCGTGGTGTTCCTCGTACGTCTTTTTCAACCCTTCAAGAATAACAAGCGAGTCCTCGGGGGAAGGTTCGCCGATGCGCACGGGCTGGAACCGGCGCTCAAGGGCGGCGTCTTTTTCGATGTGTTTCCGGTACTCCTCGATCGTGGTGGCGCCGATGCACTGTAGCTCGCCTCGCGCGAGCGCGGGTTTCATTAAGTTGCCAGCGTCCATCCCGCCGTCCTCCCCGGTCCCACCAGCCCCGACGAGCATGTGGATCTCGTCGATGAACAAAATAATATCCCCCGCGGTTTTCACCTCTTCGATGACGTTCTTCGTTGTAAAAGAAAAGTGTCAGTCCTGTATGGGCAAATAGTCGTCCGGGATTTTGGAAAGGCCCAATGACGTACCTTGAGGCGTTCCTCAAACTCGCCGCGGTACTTCGTGTTGGCTAACAGCATACCGAGCTGTAAACTCACGACTCTTTTGTTTTTTAAGCGCTCAGGTACCTCCCCGGCGACAATAAGAAGCGCCAGCCCTTCCGCAATCGCGGTTTTGCCAACCCCCGGGTCCCCGACTAAACACGGGTTGCTTTTGCGTCGGCGCACCTTTGAGTTTTGCCAGAAACGCGTCAGTATTGTATGGGAAAACAGTCAGAGGGATTTGGGAAATGGGAAATACTTACCAGGATGCGTAAAATCCGGTCAACCTCGGCGTCCCGTCCCAAAACCGGGTCCAGCTTCCCCGCCCTCGCCTCCGCGCACAAGTCTATGCCGCACTCCTGAAGCGCGGAGCCTTTATTTTTCTTCCCCAGCTTCTTACCAGCCCCCACGAGTTCTTTCTTTTCCATGCCGTTTATGCGATCTCTCAAATCGCTCAGATCTATTTCTAAATCCTCAACCAAAACGGCGCGCGCGCCGCAGGTTGTGTCGTTCAGCATGTCGAGCACCAGTTCCTTGGACCCCACCAGGGTATCGCCCAACGCGTTTTCCGCGGTCAACGCGACCCTCTCGAAAAGCCGCTTCACATCAGCCCCCAGGGGAATCAACCCGTCCGCTACTTTCGTGTTGGAAAACGGGTTGAAAAGCTCCAGCTCGCTGATCCCACCGCGTTTCGCAATCGCCTTGCGCAGCGCGTCTTCCGTGGCGCCCGCTTTGTGCATCGCGGAGGACGTGTCGTCGCGCACCTTGGAAAGCGCCAACAACAGGTGCTCGGTTTTGAGCTCGCCACTACGCAGCTTCTTCGCCTCCCCCATCCCATCCTTCACCGCGGTCACCGCGGTGCCGTCGAAGTTGCTGAACATGGCGCGAGGCGTTTGCGTTTGAGGCGCGGCGGTCCGGTGGGGGGGGGCGCGGCTGCGACGCAAACCGCGCGCGCCCGGTGCCACAAAGGGCGACGCGCCGAGCGACGAAAACGCCATCGTCGTTTGGGTCGCCATCCGCGTGACACGTGAGGAAGCGCGACCGAGAGTGCCGAGAGGCTCGACGTACGTCGACGCTCGACGGCCACGTGGCCGGACTGTGGCGCGCTGCTCGTCACTGTACATGCTTTTGCGGTTGTTGACACTGCCAACTTTCCCTTGTTTTGGGACCTTCCACACACTCGCCAGGCGCGCGGCCCGTCGCGATGGTGTCCCGCCCGCCTTTGTTCGCCACGGTCGTGGTGGACGTGGACCTGCGGACGCACGTGGGTACCCTGCGCTTGAACCGCCCAAACAAGTCCAACGCCTTGGATCCCCAGATGTGGGTTGACATCCCAGCCGCGCTGCAGTGGCTGGACAACAACACAGACGTGCGGTGCGTGGTGCTGTGCGGTGCTGGGAAGAACTTCTGCGCTGGGATAGACGTCTCGTCCCCCGAGGTTCTCGGGGAACAGCTCGGGCAACAAACCCACTCCGTGGACTGCGCCGGACGCAAAGCGGAGTCCATGTTTCGACACGTGCGCAGATTACAAGGTACGTATTGGGCCTTTCCCAAATCCCATGACTGTTTGCGCATATAAGACTGACACTTTTTACGAAACCAGATGCGTTCACCGCCGTTGAAAAGTGTCGCGCGCCTGTTATCTGCGCGATGCAAGGCGCGTGTTTCGGCGGCGGCGTTGACCTCGCGGTGGCGTGCGACATACGCGTGTGCGCTGACGACACGAAGTTTTGCGTCAAGGAAGTCGACCTGGCTATCGTGGCTGATATTGGGACGTTGCAGCGGCTGCCGTTGTTGGTGGGCCACGGCATTGCGCTTGAATGGGCGCTCACGGCGAGGGTGGTGGACGCTGAAGAAGCGCTTGCGGCTGGTTTGGTCACGAAAGTCGTGCCGAGTCAGGAGCTGCTTGCTGTGGCTACTGAACTCGCTCAAAACATCGCACAAAAGTCCCCGTTAGCCACGCAAGGCACGAAAACCGCGGCGCTGCACTCGCGGGACCACTCCGTGGAGGACGGGTTGGTTTTCGTCGCGCACCTCAACTCTGCGCGCCTACAAAGCGCAGACCTTGACGAAGCCATGGCCGCGAAGTTCGGAAACCGGAAACCAACCTACGCGAAGCTATAACTACTGTGAGCGGTACCGTCAAGGGACTTAAGGGACACACTAGTATAGCCCTTGGTGCCCGTCGAGCTTAAAAAACTACCTTCGAAGGTATAAATAGCCCTTGGTACCGCGGGTCCGTACCCGAGTCCGTGGTGACCGACCGTGATGTACCTTCCTGTAACGGATGGTTGTATTAATACTTATGAAAAACGAAAAGCGATTATTAATTTATTCGTTTTACAGGCAATAATACGTCTCGATCCGTGTCCGGTCGTTCGCACCGTTCGTACGTCACGACGCGTCTCCCAGTCCCCCCCCGACGTTCAGCTTGTTCCAGCTGTCTCGGAGACTCAGCGGCGTGGGCGGTCTTGTTTCGGCGGGCGCGACTTTGTTGCTTCGGCCGGCGGTCAGTTTTCGCGACAAAAGCGTTTTTTGAGCAGTGGGCGACCCCGTGGGGCACGAGTTTTTGGAGTGACTTGCGTCCGGCGACCCCGCGGGAGACTTCACAGGTTGCACCCAGCCGCCCGTCTCGCCCGACACGTCACCCACGCGAGGGTCACGGCCTTTTCGTTTGCTGTTTTCGTTCACCACCGTTTCCGTGACCCGCGGCGACGGCCCCGAAACGCTCGCCACGCGCGCGGCGAACATCCGAATCGGCTCCGAATCGAGGCCGTCTGGGGAGTGGGTAGGGGTGGAGAGGTGCGTGTGATCTGCGCTGGTCGCCGGCGCGTCCAGAAACCCGCTCCCTTTCCTTTTTTCTTTTTTCTCCCTCAGCTTCAAAAACGCAACCCCCGCCGTGGTGTGTTTCATGAAGTTTAAATACGTCTCCTGCACGTCAATGGGCGGTTTGGCGTGTTCGTACCGGCGCTGCAGCGGCCTTAAGTACGCCCCTTCCGTGGAAGGGTCGGACACGAAATCGAACGTAATCAGCTCGAAGTCGTTTTGAATGATGATGAACCCGTCGTGCTCTTTTAAGGTCGCCCACCCCCGGCTGCTCATGCCGAGCTGGAACCCGTGTTGGTACAGGTCTCTCAACATGTTCCCCGCGGGCGTCCCTAGAACCTCCACGTAACCCATCAAGTCGTTGCCTTTCCAGAAGTACTCAAGCACGTGGTGACTAACGTTCGCGTCGTTGAGACAACGGAACGTCTCGCTCGTGGGCGGGGGGTGATCAAGCTCGCCAAGCGCACGGTTCGCGCGCACGTGCCTTTCGTAGAAACTACTCGCCTCCCTTGTTAACAAGGTTTTGGGATACACCCGGCCGTTGCGATTACGCACGTCCGCGCGTCCCAGAATGCCTGCGCGGGAGGAAAAAGAAAAACACGAGGAGCGCGGGCATTAGGTCAGCGAGGCTGGGCGCGCGTTTGGGGGCCGCGGCTCGGAGAAATTTCGACGGCACGGTGGTGGAGACCTTAGGCGGAATCGGCTGGAGTGCGGAGGTTACGCGAGCGCGCGACGGGGGGGTATCATGCACGCACCGTACACGATTAGCCTGTTGTCATTCAACGCGAGCGATCGCTGGGAGTGTCCCATCCTCTGCGGGTCCAGGAAAAGAAGGGAGAGGCGGTGGAGCTGGTCAGCGCGCGTCGGCACGAACCAAAATTGCCGTCCAAGAAATGTAATCGGATCGTCGCTGACGCGCGTACGCGGTAGACGCGCGGTGAAACGACGCCGCGCGTGGGAACGCGGAGAAACGCGCGGGGTTGCAAGGGCACGCACGATGAAGCGATCCTCTTCTGTTTTTTCGTCGCCCGTCACCCGCTTGGGCCCGCATATGCACCACATTTTCCCCGCGCGGTCGTCGGACGATTCCGGAAATGGGGGGTCGAATTATGCGCCAGGCGACCCGCGATTCGCGCGCCACGAGAGACCCGCGGGAGCGCGCGCGCGGTCCTCGCGAGTCAACGGCCGACCTCGATGCGTGCGGAGGTCGGTCCGACGAACGAGACGCGCGACACCGCGCGCGTGCGCGTGTCCACCGATATGCCGAAGCCGGGTTCGCTTCGCAAGCAGCACGTCTGTGTGTTGAGTGACGACGTCAGTCAGTGCTCTCGAGTCTCGGACAGCTCGACTGATACCTAGACATTATTCGAAAATAAAAGTGCCTACCCTCCCCCCTCTCTGCTACTCCCCCGGCTACTCCCTCCCCTGGCATTGTCATCCGGCCACATCAGAAACACCCCCCTGGTAATCGCCCCCCCGCTCCACTGCGTCCACTCCCCCGCGATTGAATGTGAGGAGGTCCAGCCCCGTAAACGCATGCGCGGCCGGCCGTGCCGCCAGCTCGTCAACGCCGCGGCTGGCAAATCGCCACACGTCACAAACTTGGCCTCGATGGTCACGGCGCCTTGTGTTTGTGTTTGATTTTGATTTTGACTCCGTGTTCCATCAACACACGCGTTGCCGCGAACCGTGAGCTCACCCAGGGTGTCCTGGATCCACCCGGTCAGGGACCCGTCGTGAAGCGCGGTGAGGCCGACGCGGAACACGGCGTCCAACGCGAGCCCGTCCCCGACGGCGGGGAACCCGAAGCGCGCGCCTTTTCGAATAAATAAAAAGGGTATGGGTATTTAGTCAGAGGCGGTAAGAAGTCAGTCATAAGGTGGTTAACCACCTAGCCCCACGACGCGGATGACGCCGGTTCGAGGCTGGTCGGGTGGCCAGAAACGGCGGACGACGGTACGCGCAATTAGTCGGCTCCAAAAAGAAAAAAGAAGAATAAAAAACGTACCCTGCCACGCGCCGCTCATCGCGGCGACCGTCGACGCCGCGCCTGTTTTTTCGAGACGCACGCGCTGGCCGTGCGGCGGCCTTCCTCCCCGGGGCCAAGGCCCTCTGGAGGGGATGCTCGCGGGCTTTGGCACCAGGTCGAACAAACCGAGACGGAGGTTTCCGTACGAAATCTCCGCTGTTTCGTGTGTCGGCGAATCCGTGTTCGGCGCGGAAAGCAAACACGCCGGCGCCATCACGAGCGCCAGGCACTGGTCTATCCTCGGAGGTAGTGACTTCGCGGGTGGCCAAACCCGCGTCCCAACCGGCGTGCCCCCCATCGCCGCCGCGAGCGTCGCGTCGTCCACGGCGCCGTGGTCGTGTTCCACGCCGCCGTACTCGTCGTCGTTTGCGTTTGCGTCTGCGTCCGCGAACGGGGAAACGCTTTCGAAACCGCCGCACCCAAGCGCGGCGCCGCCGTCGGGCGCTTTGGCGACGCACAGACGCAGGAGCTCGCGCAGGGGCGGGTGTTCCGGGACGTCGGCGAACATCTCGGTTCTTCTTTGCTGCACGTTTCCGGCGACCTCGTGGGCCAGGGATTCGCGTACCGATGGCAACCGTGTGAGACACGCGGAGAGCGCTCGGGCGACGCTGAGCAGCGCTCGGTTTCCCGAGGACGGCCACCACGCGGCGTCACCCGTAACACACCGTCGTCGCGCGTGTGCCATCGTGGTGAGCTCGATGAGCCACCGGTGTAACCCGCGGACCACGTTCGCGGAGGCGATCGTGCGGTCGGTGCGGTGGATTTTCTTCGATGCGTCGATGGCGCCAGCCAGCGTCTCGGCGTGCTGCGCCACGACGCGCCACCTCTTTTCGTCCGCGAGCAATATCGCCAAGGCGGATGTTTTCGCGTTCGCGTCCCCGCGCTTCAGCGCGGCGAGGCTCTCCACGGAGGCTATCATCGGCGCCAGGTCCACCGCGCTCGCCGCGACCGTGGCGCGATGTCTGGCGAGGAAAAGGGCTTTGTGTGACGCCACGGGCCAAGCCGGTTCGTCCCACGCCCGTGCGAAGAGCCCTCGGTACACCGCATCGTCCGCAGCACGTGAAAGAAACTTGCTCGCCGCGGAGACGCGCACGACGTCGCGCGGATCGAGGTGGGCGTACACTATGGCCAGCGTCCCGGAATCAAGCGCGTCGAGAGTACCGGGAGCATCACACTCGGGCGCCGTCGACGACGCCATCGCCGCCCCGCGCATGCAAAGTCAAGCAAGTAAGGATCTACTCTGGTGATATTAAAAAAAGAGAGAACTGAAAATGCTTAAATAAATTATGTACTTGGATGGTATCGCGCACGAGAGGGACTGTCCCTCTTGTGCGCGACTACCCTGGTATGCATAACTGAAAAGCGCGTGGATGTGTTCTCACGCGTGGACGGCGAGCGCCGCGATACCCGCGACGGCGGCGAATACCAGCGCTGAGGCGGTGGTGGGCGCGGCAGCAGAGACGGTGTCGTCGGCGGCGGCGGCCGGCGGCGGCGACGCACCGATGTTGGGCACGTCGTACGCCAATCGCTGCATGTCGCACACGTCCCCTCCCGTTCCTTGGCACTCGTACGAGACGACGAGTGCCCTTCCCGTGCTCGCCGCGGCCAGTAGCTTCCGACCTATCCCCGTAGTCGCGTCCGCGGCTTGTTCCTCCGTGAACGAAAGCGTCAGCGGACACCCGCCGCCGTCCGCGGTGGGGCAGCACAGCTCGGATTCCGCCACCACGGTTCGCGCCACGGTTGTGTTTTCCGGGTCCATGCTGTACGTCCCGTCCGTCCCGACGGATTGCAGGAAACCAGTCCCTGTGGTAGGGTCGGATTCGTACAAAACAATTTTAACGCACGCCGGGTTCGTGGCGTTGTACCCCGCGCTGGACGCCGCGTCACCAACCGTCAGGTTGTACCCGCTGCTCGCCGACGCGTCGCTGATGGGCGCTTTCGTGAGGTTCTTCCCCGTTCGGGACGCAACAAGCGTGGCGTTGATCGTGATGTTCATACCACCCGCCAGTTCAGCGGGGTCGAACACGTCGAACGAGACGTACGACGGTTTCGTGCGCGTCGCGTTTTCCACAGGGAACGCGCTCGTTCCCGGGAGCCGGTCGCGGAAGTAAAGGAAGGAGTAGTACTCGCACATGTCCGCCACGGAAGGGGGGGATGTTTCGGAACAGCTGGTCCAGTGCCCGTGTTCGTTGTTGTCCCGGAGGCACGCCTCGTTCCCCGAAACGCAAGCCTCCACGGTTTCCGTGATGGAAAGCGCGATGTTGCCGCCGGCAGTCGGCCGCGCCGCCGCCAAGCCGGCAGACCCGAACTGCGAGGTCACGAAGTGCTCGCGCAGAATCTGACACCGGCCGTTGCGGATTTGAAACGCCGCGCACGCGGTGTCGTCAGCGTGCGTACTCGCGTTCAACGACGTCAACCCTACACACGCCTCGCAGCACGCTTCAGGGTCGGTGATTGAGTTGTACACCACGCCGCCTTGGCATTTGCTCACGTCGTACTCGGCGTGCGCCGAATCGGATCACATCTCGACGTGGTTGGGCACCTCGATGCCAACCTCGGGAAGCCGTCCCATCGGCGTGAACGAATCAACCGAGGTTACTTTGGTGAAGTTGAACCGACCCGCGCACGACCCCGCGCTTGCAAGGGACGCACCGTCCGCGCCACCCGCGGCGTGGCGCCAATAATACCGCTCGTTGGTTAAGCCGCAAGGCGCAACGTAGGCCATTGATTTCCCCGTACTAGCGTCAAGGTTTCCCTTCATCATCATCTCGCGGTCGATGCGGCACTTGCCGCCCAACACGTCGAACCGCACCGCTTTGCCGCCTTGCGCCATCGTCGCGCCTTCGTACTCCATTGCTTTGACGCAACAATCAACGACGTCCGTGACGCCGGTGATCTCGACGCGGCCGAAATCCGCAAGCAGCAGACCGTCGCCGTGCTGGTACGTGCTGCCGTACCCGCATCCGATGTTGCCCCCGCCCATGTGCCATCCCAGACTGGTGGGCAGCCACCCTTCGGTTGGGGGTGTGGCGGACCCCGTGGTTTGAACCGTGGTCAGGCTGGTGATTTCACCGCACGCGGTGCGAATAACAGCAGCGTCGTCCAGGTTTGCCATAGGCGCGGAGGCGGCTAAACCGGCTTGGTCGTTAACCGTCGCTCTCGCGATGCTGCGAGATTCACAAGAAAATGTCAGTCTCTCGTAATGTGTATGAGCAAACAGTCAGGGTAATCGGCGGAACGTGGTAAATGGGAAACACGTACTTGTTGTTCCACTGCACGCACAAGTTCCAGTCGTCCCGGCAGTTATACGCGGGCATGCACGTCGCGCCATCGCTGGCGCGTTGCGAGAACGACCCTCTTCCGTTGCCGAAGTACTGGCACACCATGAGGTTCGTGGCGTCCGCGCCCGCGCGGTAGGTGCCGCACTTGGCGGGGCAAAGCGCCAGTGAGCCTTTGTCAAGAAGCGCATCCGCTTGGCACTGCGCATCGCAAGCAGTGGAGTCTTCGCCCAACGCGCCGGTCGCGAAACCGGCGAGGAGAGCGATGGCGAGCGTACGGCGTACGGTCGGCATCGCGGAAGCGCGTGATGCGGGCGTGGGGGGTGCGCCGGGCTGTGGCGCGAGTGATGAGTAATCGGACATTTACCTCATTTGACGACATTTGACGACAATAAAAGGGTCCCCTTTGTGATTGGTGGACGATTTCATTCGTGTGAGCAAATAGTCTGGATTTCGTGATTCCAGTCTGCCAGTCTCCAGTCCGCCAGTGTCTACGTGGCAACCACGGACACGGCTCGACGGCACCTCGGAAGACATCGAGTGCTGAAACGTTTTACACCGCGCACTCACAAAACTACCCGAGGATGACCAGGCTTTGACTTTTCGCGAGTTGCTCCAGCTCTACGCCTTGTTCCACGTCCCCCGTGGCGTACAACACGCCCGCGGTCCCCGACTTCGCGTCGTACTGTAGCACGCGCCCCGCGTGCCACATATTTTCCGCCGGCCAAAACACCTGCACGGTTTTGCCAACCAGCGAAGCGTGGTCGCCGCCCGGCGCGACCGGGACGCCCCTAAGGTCGTACTCCAGCGACCCTTCCGCCTCTGCGGGGTCGCAAAACCGGTCGAGCCAGGACATGTCCACCGCCGGACCAGATGCGGTGAGTTTGGGCGATTTCGCGGTCAGCTCGCCACGGTTGGCGTCGGCGTCGGCGTCGGCGTTCGCGCCGCGCAAACGTTTCCGAGACGATACAGTCGGCGTCGCGCCGTCCCCGTCTCCGTCCGTTTGTCCGTCCAAGCGCACCAGCCCCGTTTTTCGTTTTCCCCGGTCGCTTCCCGGGGTCCCTCCCTTTGACTCGCCTCCAGTGCTATTGGTTGTTTCCTCCCTTTGCGCCAGGAACTTCATCTTCACGTCGTGCAGCGCGGGTCCGTCGTGTTCGCCCGCCCGCACGGATTTCCACCCGTCGTCCGCCTTTTTCCCCGGGTTCGCGATGCGCTTGCAGTGAATCGCCCACGCGGATGGGGAGTGGAAGTGCTGGTTCGCGAAGGCAATCACCCCATTACCATCAAGGCTCCCGTGCCAGGTTTGATTCAGGTACGAAATCCAAAGTGCCTCCGGGCCTGTTTCCAGGAAACCCGCCGCGACGAGCTGTTTCAGCGAAACCGTCGCCCTGCTTCCCATCCCCGCGCCAGACCCGGCAGTTCCAGTTCCCTTCCCGGAAGACCCACCCGCGCGTCGCGAGTTGTTCGAGCTCCTTCCCGATCCGCTGTTTCCGCCCCGGCCCACCTGCCCCGCCGAGCCCGCCATGGCGATCTGCTTCGCCAGGTTGGGCACCGCACTACGAGCGGGCGCGCGCTTCGACTCGTGCCGCGTGGACCACTTGATTTTCGACGCAAGCAACCACCGCGCCGGGTCGGTTCGCCAAAGTTTCAGCATCTGGTGCGACTCCTCCCGTCTCTCTTCCCGAATCTTCGTGATGTTGAACGACTGTGTTTAGGGTTTGGGGCGTAGGGTTTAGGGTTTACGGGTCAGGGAAAGGAAAAGAAAACGCCTTTGGAGCGTGTCGGTACGTCGGAGCGTGGCCGCGTCCCAATGGAGACTACCGCGAAAAACAGGATGGCAGCATCAACAAGTTCCCAACACGCGACTTTGTCAGATCTGCCACCTGGGTTTTTCGCGTCTCGGTCCGTCTGGCTGTGTGGCCGGCCGTGTCCATGAGACGCGGCACGTGCGTCTCTACTACGTACCTTCACCGCGGCCGCGTCCGCGTCTAGCGCGTCGTCTTCCCCGTCGCTCAACTCCCTGTCGCTCTCGTCGTCCGTCTCCTCCTCCTCCTCAGGAGGCTGCGGTAAACTGCCGATCCAGAAAGCCTTGCCCGTCACCCCGGACACCGCGAGCAAAGGCAGGCACTGAGTAGGCGCGAGGGAGGCGTAAAACCGCGTATCCTCCACAGGAGCGGGCGCGAGCAACGCAGACGGAACACCAGAGGTCAGCGCCACGGGAGCAGCCGCGACCGCCGCCATGGTCGAGTCCGATCACCCGCGCGCGGCCGGGTTTGAAAGGAAAGGCAGAGGTCGTCCCCAAACACAGTCTCTTCAAACTCCATATTTTTAATCCTCCTCACTTGCTGGACTGCTCCTCCTCGTCGCCCAGATGCAGGCGGCGCGGAGCTTGACCCCGCGCGGGGCTTCGTTTCGCGGTCCGAACGATTCGCAAGAAATCAAAGCCACGATCACCGCGTGTTTAGCCAAGGGTGACACCGTGAGCTTCGCCGAGTGCACGCGCATGGTGCAGAGCGTTTTGGACGCGACCGAGGCGCAGGCGAGTGAGGATTTCGAGCTCCTGGAGAGCCTCACCGAGCAGGTGGCGCGGGACGGCGATACCAACGTGCTTGCACTGCTGGCGCAAATGCCCCCCGCGTTCAACACGGACACCCGGGAACTTATTGATAGCATTTTAATCGCGGGGGAGAGGGATGTTGGAACGCGGGGTGCGGAAAACACGGGGGTCGCGGTGGAACACGCGCGGCGGAAAGCAAATCAAAGGGTGGTGGATTTGGTGGACATCGTGAGCGTGTGCAGAGCGGAAAGGGTGAAACTCCTCGCGGAGCTGGTCACCGCGAGCAGAAGCAACCGACGGAGGTAACAGCGACGACCGGGGTGGTGACCGGAGAAGGTTGCGACGGGAAGGAAGAGTAGTAATAGGGCGGGAAGGTGTTAGTAAGTTTGAATCAAACAAACCAAGAAGACAAGAAGTTCGTCACGCGTTGTGGTGCTTGAACAACGTAGATGTGTTAATACAATTCAACCCGAAACACTCACGGAGGTCCTTGTCTCGGTCTCGCCGGGGGCAGGTTGTTAAGCGCCGCGAAGCTGTTCCCGCCTCGGCCTCGGCCTCCCGGCGGCCCGGGCATTCCCCGGCCTCCTGGAGGAGGCGGGTACCCTCCCGGCATGGGCATGGGCACACCAAATCCTCCCATCATCATGGGCGCGCCCGGATGCGGCGGGTACTGATTGCCTTGGTATTGCGCCGGGTGCTGCGGCGGGGGCAGGTACTGGCTTCCCGGAGGTGGTCCGTAGCTCATCACGCCGCCGCGGCCGCCGGCCTGGACGCTTTGCTGCAGCAGCGAGTGCGCGCCTGGCGGGGCGCCGTTCGCACGCGGGACGCCCATGGGAAACGCCTGCCCGCGCGACGGGTGCACCATTTCCCTCGCGCCGTGCGGCCCTCTTGGCTGGTCCACGTGCCACAGCTTGGGCGCGGGGGGCAGGTCGCGCTCGCTGACCACCGGGTCGGGGCATCGCGCGCCTGGCATCAGCGTGGGCGGGACGAACCGCTCCAAGGGCTTGGGGAGCTTGTAGCACACCGCGAGGACTTGGTTGTTGTCGATATCGGGCATTGATTTCATCGGAGTGGGCATCTTCGCAGGGCACGTCTCGCCGTTGACCAGAATCATCTCGCCGTTCATGCTCCCACTGGCCGCCGCGGTCATGAACTTCGATTTGGACTGCCGTTGGTCATCGCCAACCTCATCCTCCAGGGCGTAGATTTCACGCGACAGCGGGTGCGAGACGTGCACCAACAGGGTTTCCAAGTTAATCGCGTTTCGCCGTTTCTCTTCCTTGGTCAGGGTGTTGTCCAGCCCCCTTGTTTCACGCAACAACCGCTTTTCGTCGATCCAGGGTAACAGCGCCACGGCTTGCCACGTGAACCGCTTGCCGTTCATGTCGAGGTCGAACTTTTCGGGGTAGAAGTCTATTATCGGCGAATCCGGGTTGGACATCAGGGGGTGGAACGCGGGGGGCAGGGCGTGCGATGACGCGGCGGGTAAGACGCCCATCAGTTGTTCGAACGGCCGGAACGGCTCGCCTTCGTCGAACTCCTGGTTAATATCCTCCAAATTAACCAAGTCCGTCGCGAACGGCGCGTAGTGGTACGGGTAATACCAGTTCCACGACACGCACCCTTCGTAGTAGTACCTGCAGACCCAAATCAAGCCTCGGACGTACTCCTCGACCATGCCTCGTACCACGGCATCGCCGTTTTCGTTCGTGGCGCCCATTTTCGAGGCGTAGTACCGGCCCTTCCAGCCCTGTTCGCCGAGCCGCACCGGATCCGCGTCCATCTCGTCGATCCGGTCGCCCTTGTCTTTCAAAAGCGTTTCGAGTTTCTTTTTGAACTCGTCGGGGGCAATGTTGGTTTCTGATGCGGGTTTAAGGGTCACTTCCTTAGCCTTGGCGTCTGCTGCGGCGATTTCCTCGGCACTCGGTGGGGTCGCCGCGAGCTGGTTCCAGAAATCGCTCGCGTTTTCCGCGGGGACCGGGTTGTCGGTTTTTGCTTTTTTCGACACCATCAAAACGGGCACGGGTTCCGCCGAACGTTTCGCACTGCCACCGCTCTTCCCCAGAAGCTTGGCGCGCAGCAAATCAGCCGCGCTTTGGTTCGCGGCTTTGTCCGCGGCGAGCGCGGTACCTGGAGGCTTGGATTGCGGCGGCGCGGGCGGCAACACACCTCGGCCCACGGGTCGCAGCCCCGCGAGTAACTCGGGCGCCGCGCCGGGCGCGCGGTCCGAGGCGTTGATTGAGCCGCCCATCCGCTTCCCCGCGTTCGTTTCGTGCGAAAAGCGACACCCCTCCCCACGGGTGCACCTGCCTAACGTGAAGTCGCGGCAAGGCTGCTTTCCCATGGTTTTGTCCCTCACCCGCCGTTGCCGCTGGCGCTGTTCCGTGCGCGCGCGTTTCTGGAAAATAGCCTCCTCGTGTGAGGCGCACGCCTTGACGAATTTTTCCACCCGTCCTAAATGCGGCTTGCCGTCGCCGCAGATGTACCCGCCAAGATTAGGCAGCTCTTGCCTGTAGATGGTCATGATTAAATCGATAGCCCCTTCCCGAATTTCCAACGTTGGCGAGTGCGGCAGGAAATCGTTCCCCACGAAGAAACAGCAAAACACGAAGTCGTCGTACAAGCGTTCGTAATCCAGGGGAAACGGAAGCTCCACGCGGTGTCCGCCCACGGAAACGGGCTGCAAATCAAGCGCCAGGTACTCCCGCAGCACGGCAACGGACAACAACTGGTACGGCTTCCTCGCGATTGACGGTTTTTGAACGGCAGCGCCTCCCAAGATCGCGTCGCGCGCGGATGGCAGGTCGGGCTCGGGTGCGTTTTTTTGAAACACGACTGATACGATTAACGCCGAAAGCGTCAGTCTCTCGTGACGTGTATTACGGGATTGGAAAGGGGTCCTTCCGGAGTGGGGTCCGTACTTTCCGACTGTACTCCATACAGAGCAGTAATCAGGGAGGCGGTGTGTGTTCAATGGGAAGTACGTACCTTCCCTCAGGATCCAAAAGTTCGGCTCGTGCGTCGCGAGCGCCAGCATGATCAAATCGGCATCCAGGCCGTACACCACGTGCCTTGTGTTCGGGTCGAACCCGTTTTTGCCTCGCTGCTGTCGAATGTAGTGCATGGCTTTGTGTTCCCCCTCGCCTGGCACCGATGCGTCGCTCATCACAACCTTCACCCCGCGCCACCCCGGATCCGTGTTCAGGCGCAGATGCACGTAGTACTGCAGCGCCGCGCTTAGCCGGCCCATGAACGGCGTGCCAGGTGTGATGACGTTTGAATCGAACGCCTCGGATTGCACCTTATCCGGCACAGCGATGCCCTCCTTCCTGAGCGTGTCCCTCAGCTTGGCTTCCTCCTCGTCCTTCTCCTGCGCTTCCTGCGCGGCCCGGAAGCGCCGGCTCCTTTGTTGGTTCATCTTCGCCCGCGGCGCCACGCCGTCGATGGCCATGTACAGAACCTTCCGCGGCCGGACCATCGCGAAAAGGCGGTCGATGTAGTCGAAAATACACTGGAAAACCTCCTCCTCCGTGGTAGGCGCGGGCTGTGGTTTTTTGAGGGGTTTGAGAACAAGAGAGGGGAGACGAGACGTCAGCGTCGGTGCGATGCTTAAAAAAAGAAACATAGGCGGCGGACGATTGGATCGCGTCGTCATCGTCTCCGCCGTTGCGTTGACAAACCGTAGCTCCTACTTACCCTGTCTTCCGGGTGGAAGCACGGGTGGATGATGCCGTTCATGTCCAGGTACAGGTTGTCGAACTCCTGGCCGTTCGGGTTCGGGGCGCTGGTGTCAATCGGACACGGCGTGCCGTCCAGATCGAACACCTCATCCTCCACCACGTCTTTGATGATGAGCGGGTACTTCTCCGAGAGCCAGCGGTAAAACGCGGGAACACCCATCGCGGGAACGTGGAGGTGGGGTCTGAACCACCGGCAGCACGGGTCACAGGGTCTTGTGGTGCGGGCGGTTCCGGGTGCGACGACTGCGCGGAAGGCGAGTGCCCGATTCACGTTTCATGGGCGCCGCCGACGACGCACTGGAAAAAGCAGTCTCTTTGCTAGACAGGTGTAAGCCAAAAGTGGGTCAAACGAGTTGGTTGACCCTACACGTTGACTGGTTCGTCGGTCAACGTGCCTTTCGCAAAATGCCAATTCTTCCCGTTTAGCGTCACGTCACTCGATCTCGATGGCCTCTGCAGATGCCACAACGCGACGCGCGGTTTGAGTGCAGGCAGTGTGTTCATCGGGACGGCAGGGACGCCACCGAAGGCGACGTGCGCGTGCGTAACAAGGTTCGCGGCTAGACTCGGCAACGAGATCGTGCCCGATGGCGGAAACCGCGAAGCCCGCGCCCACCGTGGCCAAATCACCGTACCAAGAAGTCGTGGTGCACCCGCTGGTGCTGCTGTCCGTGGTGGACCACTACCGACGCGTTGAGGAGGTGCGTGTGTGTTAAAATGCGCGAACAGTCCTAGCAGCGGCGCCCTACCTCGCGCCCCACACCCGCAATTTTCCATCCACGCACGACCACCCATACGACGACGGTCCCCAGATCCTGACGTCGCCTCTTTCCTTTCCCTTTCCTGTTCGCGAAAAAAAACAGGATGACTCCGAGGACAAGCGCGTCCTGGGCGTGCTCCTGGGCGAGCACCGCAAGGGCCGCCTAGACGTGACCAGCTCGTTCGCGGGTAAGTCCTCGTTCCGAATTTCTAGGTTCCCTGAAACCCAGCAGTTACTTGCCGCATCCAGACACGGGAAGACGTTTCGCCAGATCTGAGAAGTGGAAATCCCTTTTCCGTCCCAATCTGTCGCGCTCGGCTGACCCAGATCTCCCCACCAACCGCAGTGCCCTTCGAGGAGGACGAGAACGACCCTTCCATCTGGTTCCTGGATCACAGCTACTTGGAGAAAATGGGCGGGATGTTCCGCAGGATCAACGGTACGTACGCACGCTTGCGGCGACGCGACCGTGACGGGCTGCCGATCGATCACGGTCGTGACCCGACCTTGGTCCGTTTCAAACCGAGGTTGTCACGACAAAACGACAGCTGTTTGTGGCCCGATTTTTCTCATTTTTGGATTCTCGCGTACGCTCATCCGACGCCCTCGTACCACCTCCGCCGCGCATTCTCACCGTACTGTATGTCCTTCTCACCCGTTACGTCCCCCTTCCACCCCTCCAGCCAAAGAAAAGATCGTGGGGTGGTACAGCACCGGCCCCAAGATCCACACCGCGGATCTTGACATCCACGCTTTGTTCGCCGAGTACTGCGCGGCGCCCGTGTTTTGCATCATAGACGTGCGCCCCGATCAGGTCGGGATCCCCACGAGCGCGTACCTTTGCGAAAACGAGACGTCCGCGGACGGCACCGCGAAGGACACGAAGACTTTCGTGCACCTCCCTTCCTCAATCGAGGCTTTCGAAGCGGAAGAGATTGGCGTGGAGCACTTGTTGAGGGATGTGAAGGACAACACGGTGTCCACTTTGGCCACACGGGTGGGGGAAAAAATGCAGTCCCTGAAGGGTTTGGAAAAAAGGTTAAAGGAGGTTAAAAAATACATGGAACTCGTGGTTGATGGTGTTTTGCCCCTGAACCACGAGATCCTTGGGCACCTCCAAGACGTGTTCAACCTCCTCCCTAACCTGAACCTGGAGCAGTACGTCAAGGCGTTCGCGGTGAAAACCAACGACATGATGCTCGTGATGTACCTCGCGTCGTTAATAAGAAGCGTCGTGGCGCTGCACGCGCTGATTGCGAACAAACAATCCAACAAGGAAAAGGAAAAGGAAATGGACGTGAAGCTGCTTGAGGCGTTGCGCCCGAAAAAGGAGGGGAAGGAAGGCCCGGAAAGCGCCAAGGAGGAAGTCGAGGGGAAAAAGTGATGATGAAGCGAGAGAGGAGCGCTATGGGTTTTGATTCGATTCCTTGAAATAAAACACACTCGTGGTATAAATCATCCCTCTCATCACCTCCACAGTCTGAACGTGTGATCCGAGGAGCAGGACACCAGGAACTCGCCGTTCGGGTCGAACAGCACACCTTGTACCGCGTCTTCGTGTCCCCTGAGTTCCGCCAACAGCTCGCCGTCGTGCGACGCGAAGCACTTCACCGTGCCGTCGTCGCTCGCCACCGCGACGGTTTCGCCGGCTTTGTCAAAGCTCACTTTGTTCGCCGGGTGCGGCCCGCAGTCCACGGACAACGCCTCAGCGACCATGCGCACGTCCCACAGCTTCACTACTCCGTCCGCATCAGCGCTCACGATGACATCGCCTTGAGAGTTGAAGCAAAGGTGGTTCACTGGTACGATAAAAGCCGAAAGTGTCAGTATCGTATATCGCGATGTATGGACAAACAGTCAGGGCAGAGGGGGAAAGTTCCTTACCCGAGTTGAGGTGCCCGTAAAGCGTCTGCGCGCACAACCCGGTGCGCATGTCCCAAAGCGACACGGTTTTGTCGCTGCTCCCTGTTGCGAAGTTGTTCGTGTGCGGCTGCCACACCACTTCGTTGACAGAATCCACGTGCCCCCGGAACGCGAGGCGGCACCGCGAGGTGTGCAGGTCCCACAAACGCACGGAGTGGTCCAGGGAACAGGACGCGAGGTAGTCGCCCGTGCTGTGAAACGCCGCGTTCCAAACCGCCGCCGTGTGTTCCGTCAACGTCACCGTGCACCGCTTCTGCGCGAAGTCCCAGATCTTCACCGTGCAGTCCCCACTCGCGGACGCCAGGTGCGTCCCCGCGGGGTGGAACGCAACACCCGCGACCCAGTCCTTGTGCCCGTCCCCGGACATGATCAAATTGCCGCCGGGCAAATCCCACATCTTCCAAGTCGCGTCGTCGCTCGCGGTTGCGAGGATGGCCTTTGATGCGAAAAGAAAAGTGTCAGTCTCGTGTAATGTGTATGAGGGATTGGAAAGGGTATACTGTACTCCATAGTATGCGTAAACAGGGAAGAGTAATCGGGCCGATCAGGGAGACAGAGCGTGGTGATTGGGAAAGCCCCGCACCTTTTTAGGGTGCAGCGCGATGTTGGAAACGGACATCAAGTGTCCCTTGAAGGTTTTGGAGAGCTTGAAGTTCTCCACGGGGACGGGCTCGGGGGGTACGTCATCGTCCACGCGTGTGTTATGCCTCCCGCAGGCGTCGGATTTTAAAGGAAAGGAAGGCGGTTGCCTCGACAAAGGTTGGTGCGCCGCGGAGGGCGCTCTTTCCCGGGAAACGTCGTCGGAAGCCGCCGCGCTCGCTCGGCTCACTCGCTCGCTCTGCTCCGCCGCCGCGGCGCGCGCGGCGTCCAGCGCCGCCTGCGCCGCTTCCTCGCGCTTACTCTCCGCGACCGCGAGTTTCTCAGCCACGGCTTTGCGCGCCTTTTCTTTCTTCGCGTCTTCCTTGGCTTTCCTCGCGCTCTCCAACTCAACCGCTTCCAGCCGTTGCAGCAAACGGTCGCGCTCGATCCGCACCAGCATCTTTTCCTTCATCGCGAGCTCGTACTTGCGTTTCAGTTCTTTTATCGTGGGCTCGTACTGCGCGTAGTGTTTCCTTAACGTCTTGATATCCCCTAAAAGTTTATTTTTCTCCTGCCCGATGCGTTTGTGGTGCATGCGGTGCACATCCCGTTCCTTCCGGAACTTGTCCCACGTCGACGACGCTTTCTGCACCACGCTCTTTTGCGCGTCGATTTCCAAACGCAGCGCGAAACACTGATCGTTCAACTCCTGGTTGTAGTTGTAAACGTCAGGCACCACGCCCATGTCTTCCTTGTTCAGCGTACCGCACGCCTCCATCTCGTACCACTCCGTTTCGAACTTCTCAAGCGTGCCTTGCAAGCCCATGCGCACGAAGAAGTTGCGCACGAAATCATCCATCACCTGCGTTTTTTTTTTTGGTTTTGGGGACGAGGGGTGTCAGAGCCCAAACGAGGGATGATGTACAGGAGGGTGGGTACGTGTGTGGTGCGTGCGTGTGCGCCCGAGTCGAGTCACGCGTGCGGCGCGGTGTTTTTGGGGTTGAGTGACACGGCAAACGTGTGGTCCGATTGGGTTTCCGATTGGGTTTCAGCGGGTTCGGGGAAGGGTACCGAACGCGGTCCGAGCACACACACGCGCGCGTGTCTAAATTGGGAACAAAGCGTCCGGACGCGTGATATGCCCTCGTGGTGCACCCGAACGCACCTCCGGTCGCTTGGACACCTCTCCCGCGTGCATCGTGGGTTTCATGGTGGTGCTCCCGCCGACGTTAAAAGGCACCCCGAGGCCTTGCAACGACCGCAGCGCGGTTTCCAGGTCCTCGTCGTCCCCCGCGCCGAACTGCTCATCGTCCTCTAAATCCTCAATGTCCACTTCTTCGTACGCGAAGTCGTCGTCGGAGTCGTCCAGGGCATCCACCTCCTCGTACTCCTCCACGGACTCGTCGCCCGCGACGGCGCTCATTCCACTCGCGCGTGCGAACCCTCCGCGGTGGCGGCGAGGCGTGCACGCGTGCCACGCGAAGTCACGGGCGTCTTCGCGTTGATGAGAGAACGACTGATTCGGGTCAAAGCGTCAAACGAATACAACCGCGGCTCGCGTTTTGACTGATGAGCTGTGTGCAGATGAGACTGATGCCTGCTAAGCTCGTACTACAACTCCCCGTGCGTGGCTCTCGCTCCCTTTTTTTGTTTCCCTCGCACCCGGAACCTCTCTAAACTCGCCTCTGTCCACTGCTTGATGGGTATCTCATTCCTTCCGGGCCGCGCTCGCCCGCACGCGTTACTGCTCCCGAACTCTTCCCCAGGCTTGTGACAACGAGCATCTTTACACGCCAAGTACTGTCTCGGGTCCACGAGCTTCTCACACGGTAAACCGAAATCTGTCCCGTCGCACAGAGCTAACATCTCACTCGCGCTCCACGCCGTTTCCGCCACCACCGCACACCACCGCGCGGATAAAACCACCACCAAAAGCACCGCGCGTGCTGCCGCGCGCATCGTAACTGGTGAGAACAAGTGCCGAGCGAGTAAAATCCTGAGGAAACTTTTTCATCGTTTCGGGGTTTACTTGTAGGGTTGTTGCTTCTCTCTGTCCTCCCAGTCGCGAGCGCGCGATGGCCGCCGGTGTCGTTCACGCAGCGAACCACACCGCGTTCGGCGTGCCTTCGCCGCGCGTTTCCCGAAGAGGGTCTCTCGGCGCCGCGCGTCGGTGGAACGAGAATTCAATTTTCGTGGGCGCGCATAGAAAACAAATGGCGTCGGCTCCTCTTGGCCGCGCCACCGCCGCGGCTTCGGCGGTGGACGACGACGTCCCCGAGCTTCCTGATTACGACATCGTGCAGCTCGGTTCGCTGGAGGTCTCCGCGATGGCGCTGAGCCTTCGCGGGTGGGTTGGGGGTAGCGACGAAGCCAACACGTACGTCGCCGCGGTCGATCGGGGGTTCACGCTTCTCGGCGTACACGCGCCGTCCGAGCTGGCGCTCGCGCGCGAGTACGGACACTACTGGAGTTTGTCCGACGCCTCTTCGCTGCCCGGGGTGCGCCCCCCCGTGGTGTACGCGGTCATCGAGGTGGGCGTCCCCGACGGGCCTTCCGTGGCGGAATCCATGCAGGTAAGTATTTCCCATTTACCACATTCCGCAGACTGATTGGCCATACGAGACTGACACTTTTTCTTTTGCTTCAATCAGGCGCACTCAATAGCGGCGGGCGGCGCGACGCCGGACGTGGCGTGCCTGCGCCCGGCGAAGGGCGCCGACCTCAGCGCGGTCGCCCAATCCGTCGCCACCGCGATTGAACTAGGCGCGTGTCCTGCCGTAATCGCCGTGGACGGGTACGCCAGTGTCGACTTGGAACACCTGGTCACGACGCTGAACAGAAACGTTCCCGACGCGCGCGTCGCGTTCAACCGAGTCGCGTTTTCACTCGCGAACAACGCCGTCGCGTTGGCGGTTTTGGAAACTTGTAAGCGACTCGACGTGGGGGTCGTGGCGTGCGACCCACTAGGCAACGGCGCGTGCGTCACGGACGCGACGCACCCGGAGCACGACGTGGGACAGGTGCAGCTCCTATCCTTCCTCGGCGCGATGGTGGGGGGCGGGGTTCAGCGGTCGCCAACGCAGGTGGGTCTGAACTGGGTAATAAGCAAGGGGTGCGTTCCCGAAATAGAGACGCGAATGCCGACCCGGGTTTGGGAGTGCGGAGGAGGGATGCTGTGGAGACTAGACGAAAACGCGGTGGGGATCGTGGACGAGCGGTGTGCGGCGACTGGGGGAGGCGAGGGGGGCGGGGAGGCGTTAGCGTGATTGTGACAAACCAAAACAAACACAACGTTTCTCGAAACTGCCGAAACGTTTTCCTTGGCGCTTCCGAGACACACGAGGATACTTTTACCCTTGCCCCCACTTCGCACCGCGCAGGCAGCATGTCGACGCTCAACCACCCCAGGGCTTCTTGGCCCGAACGCGCGCCTCGGCCTCGGCGAATTGTGCGTGACTACACGGACGTGCTCGTCATGGCGGTGATGGTGGGGATACTGGTTTGTTACGGCGTCTGCGAGCACCGTTCGTTTGGGAAACGTTCCGAAAGCGCGTTCCGAGGGGGACAAACCACGCCCCCGCACTTCCCCAGACGAGTCCTGGCGTTCGCGGTGACTAACTCCGTTGGGTGGAACACCCCTGAAAGCGAGGGCGAGGTCGTCACCACCAAGGGTTTAACGGGATTCGAAACCTCGTATGCGGTGTGGTTCGGTGACGCGAGGGAACAGAGAAACAAAGAGAAAGAGGCTGCTGCTGGCCTCACTTCTGACGCCACCGAAACCGGGCTTTTGGCAGACGACGTCGACGCCGCCGCCGACAAATCGAACGACGACCGACCCGGGTTAGGGGACGACCGTCCTCGTTCCGCACAGGTGGTCCGGGGGGCGCAAACGCAAGCGGCGGGTCCGTGCTGGACGAATTGATACGTGTGTTTTGACGAGTGAGTCACCGTAGCACGCGCGGTAGATTCGTGAAGCGCGACACCGGCGACGATGGAAAAGTGGATCATCGATGTTACAAAGCGAAACATGTCGCCTCGGCCTCCCCGACTAACCGCGTCCCCTTCCTCCACCTCGTCCTCCGCCTCGTCCTCCGCCTCGTCCGCCTCCTCTACCACCACCTCTACCGCCGCCTCTGCCGCCGCCGCGGCCTGATTCGCCGCCGCCTCCACCGCGGCCGCCGCCGCCGCCGCGACCCGCGCCTCCGCGACCGCGACCACCACCCGCTCCTCTTCCGCCGGCGCCGCGGCCGCCGCCTCGTCCGCCTCCGCGTGCACCGCCTCCGCCGCCGTCGTCCCCACTCCTGCCACCGCCTCTGCCACCGCCGCCGCCACCTCCCCTGCCCGCTTTACTCTTCGCCTCCTTCCTGGCTTTCGCGACTTCGTCCCTGGTTTTGAGCTCGCCCATGTCGTCCGCGCCCCAGCCGCCGCCCTTCTCGCCGCCGCCGCCGCCGCCGCCGCCTTTCCCGCGGCTGGCGTCGTCCTCCCCCCCCTTCGTGTGCCTGTACTTGAACCGCGCGCCCCCTTTCCCGCGGCCGCCGTTGGAAAGCGGGTCCTCTTGTGACCCCGTAGCGCTGATAGACCGGTGCGTTCGCAGCTGCCACTTCTTGTACACCTCACCCGCCGCCTTGGCGTCTTTCTTCACCACGGCGCCGCTTTCGGTTTTGATCCGCTTCCCACTCGCCCCGACCTCGCTGGCGTTGACCTGGACGTAGTTGCGTTTTTTTTTGTCCCAAATCCGGACGCGCCGCTGCTGGTTAATACCCTTGCCGTCCTCCTCCACGATGTCCATCGTGGCATCCGCAAGCGCGCCCTCCAGAGATAGGTGGTCCTGCATCGGCCGGCCCTGGTTGTCCTCCATGGTGGACAAACCAAGCTCGGTGTGGTTCACGCCTCTTGGGGTGACGTCCAGGAAAAAGTCGTCGTCGCGAAACTTTCCCACGTTGAAGGCGTCCACGTTTGTTCCACCCGGTTTCGGTTTCGAGTTCGGTTTCTTTCTCGTTTTCACAGCAACAGCCGTTTCCTCGTCATCCGACAACTCCTCGCCGTACTCGTCGCCCCCCGGGCCGTGATCCTCGCCGTCCTCTGAGCCGTCGTCCTCCTCGCCGTCCCCCCCCAGGCCATCCCCGCCCGCGTCGTTCGTTGGCCGTCGTCGCCGCCGCGCCGCGATCCCGTGCCCGGTTTCCTTCGCCTTGTCAATGTGCTTGTCATGCGCCGCCCTTTTCGCCTGCATCGCGGATGACTTCCTCGCCGCGGCGGCTAGCAAGCCCTGGCCTTTCGCCGCGTGCGCGATTTCAGCTTCGAAAACCGTCGCCGCCGGTCGGTACGCCCGGATTTGCCGCGCGATATCCGCGAGACCCACGGCTGATACCAATAAAAGAAAGTGTCAGTCTTGTATGGGAACACAGTCGGCGGGATTTGGGAAAGGCCCAACACGTACCTTCCATCTGGCTCTCGTCTCGCAGGGACGCGCACAGGGTGGGGGACGGGCCCATCTCGGCGATGATCTCCGCCCCACGCGCAACGCTTTCGTTCCCGGCGCTTCCCCTGGTGCGTTGATACAGCTTGTACGCGTTGTCGCAGGCCCTTCGTAGGCCGTCCATCTCGGTGCGCGCTTCGAAAAGGTCCCGCACTCGGTCGGCGACCAAATCGAGGGACGTGGGCGGCGGCGCGCCGACCACGCTTTGCTGCGCCTCGTCCGCTTCGTCGGCAATCGTGCGAGCCTCTTCGCGCGACGAAGGCGGCGTGGTGCTCGCCGGCCGCAACGGCCGGCCCAGAAACAAATGCAGGTCTACTAGAAACCCCATCTCTTCCTTTACCAGAATCGAGTGCGCCACGCCGTTGCGCCCGGCGCGCGCGACTCTGCCCACTCTGTGCACGAACAGCTTCGGCCTCGGCGGGAAGTCGAAGTTTATCACGTTGTCCAGAAGCGGGATGTCGATACCGCGCGCGGCGACGTCCGTCACCACCAAAACGTTCGTTTTCCGTAACCGGAACTTCCCGATGTTCAACTTGCGCGCCGCGAAGTCCATTGTTCCGTACACGGAGGAACACGAAAACCCCTTACGATAAATAAAAGAAAGTGTCAGTCTTGCATGGGAACAAGGTGTTGGTATTTGGGAAATACAACACTTACCTCGTGCTCCAGTACGGTTACTAAAAGTTCGACGTGGTGCCTCGTTGCGGCGAACACCACGGTTTGCTGTTTCGGAGGCACGACCTCGCGTAGCAGGTAAAGCAGGGCCCCGATTTTCTCGTCGATCCGCACCACGGTGAAGGAAAGTTTCAAATCCGGCGACACTTTCATCTCCGCGTCGAGACGAATGACCTGCGGTTCCCTTAGGCCCACTCGGACGAACTCCGCCAGGGCGGTTGGCATCGTTGCGGAGAACAACAACGTCTGCCTCATCTCCGCGACTTGCTTTAAAATATCACGCAGCTGGTCGCTGAATCCCATTTCCAGCAGACGGTCCGCTTCGTCCAGGGTCACCATGGTGACGCTGCGAATCGTGAACCCCTCGACTTCGTCCACCATGTGAAGCAAACGCCCGGGCGTCGCGACGATGAGGTCGGGGTTCTGCGCCAAATCCGAAAACTGCGCCTCCATCGAATCCCCCCCAACCACACACGCGGACCGCAAATCCGTGAACTTCTGAAGCTCCATGGCGAACTTAAACGTCTGCAGCGCGAGCTCCCTGGTGGGAGACAAAACAATCGCGCGCGCGCCCGCTTTCAGCGAGTGCTGTCTTAATTTGTGCAGCACCGGGATGAGGAACGCGGCTGTTTTCCCTGAGCCGGTTCTTGCCATGGCAACGATATCCGCGCCCGCCATGGCGATGGGGATGGCCTTCCGTTGAATTGGAGTGGGAATGCGGTACCCCTTCCGTTTCACCGCCCGGAACACCTCGGGAAGCAGATCCATGGATTCGAAACCGCCACCCTTGGATTTTGTCTTTTCCGCTTTGCGCCTGCGGCCGGTCAGCGCCTCGGTGCGCTCGAAACCGAAGTCCACCTCGCCTGATACGGTGGTCATGCCGGACAAAATAGGCGCCTTGACGTCGTCGTCGCCGCCGTCATCATCATCATCGTCCTCATCCTCGAAGTCGTCACGCCGCAATGGCTTCTTCTTCTTGTTGACAATCTTCTTCTTGCCGCCGCCGCCGCCGAATCGTTTATCGACGTTGACGTTGGCGTCGTCACGCCGCGAGCCGGGTTTCTTCTTGACCCCACCAACGGGCTTCTTCGCGCCGCCTCCCCCGGAAGCACCTCCTCCCGACTTGGTCTTCATCCCGGATGTGCGTCGCACGGGAGACAGTGCCATCCGCCGCCTCGACGAGCGTCTTGATGAGAGTCGGCAGCCGGAAAACGAAAGAAAAAGCGAAAAATCAGCATCATTCGTTGATCGGAAGCCGCCGGTGAATCCCGATGTCTGGTTGCAGCATCAATCGAGTGTTGAAAGTGTCGGTTGAAACTGGGATTGAAATGAGAAAAGCGTTTTGACGACAGATGCTGACTTCTTCAAAGCTCAGACCTACCCCATGTTACCAGCACACGTAGTAGCTGTATGTATGATGGGTAAGAACAAGTACTACGAGTAGGGTACGTCGTACGCGATGCTTATTACCAAAAACGCGAACAGAGCGTCTAAACAAACGCCCGTGAACTCTCCGCGACCGCGGTCACGTCCTCGATGGACGTGAGTTTGTCCGCCTCCAGTACGAGCCGCCGCGCGCACCGCAGCGCCGCGCGTTCGCACACGGCTTTGACGTCCGGGTCCGTAATGGCTTCGAGATCTGCGACGTGCGCGATGCCCACCACGCGCCGGGTCATCTTGGCGCCCGCGTACCCGAGCGAGTCAACGAGGATGTTTGCTAAGTACCTGTGATTGTAAAAGAAAAGTGTCGGTCTTGAGTCGGCGAGTGTGGGTGTACTGTATGGGCAAACAGTGCACTTGTCTGGCATGCAATCCGCGAAACAGTCAGGCCGTGGGATTGGCAAAGGTCGGGTAGTGGGTAGTGCTGTGTAACTGCACTCCATATTGGGCATCAAACAGTGTTTGGATTTAGGAAAGGCCCAATACGTACCGCTTCTGCGCCGCGCGCAGCGCTTCTTTGTTGTTTTCGCCGGCGTACACCGAACCGGGCGTCACGCCCGCGTCGCCCTCCCCCACGCCGCGCGCGTCCCACAGCTCGGTGAACCGTTTTTCGAACACGCGCCACATCGTGACGACGCACCCTAAAAGCCACGCTCGGTTGGAACTCCGGTCCCCGCCCCCGGGGCTGCGCTTTTCCAGCCCGTCCTGGGAAAAATACGCCAGCAGCAGGTTCGCCAGGAACGCGCCGACGTCGAACCCCATCGGGCCGTAAAACGCAAACTCGTGGTCAATCACGAACGTGCTGGTTCTCGTGCACATGATGCTCCCGGTGTGCAAATCGCCGTGCAACAGCGAAGCGGTGTCGGTTACGAATTTATTTTTCAAAAGCGCAACCGCGGCTTTCAACGAATCGTCCCCGCGAAGCGCGGCCGCGTCGAAGTCCAGCTGCGGCGACGTCCTGAGATAGTAAAAAATAAATGTCAGTCTGTATGGGCAATCAGTCGGCGGAATGTGGTAAATGGGAAATACTTACCACTTGTTGTTCGCGGCGACGGCGTAGGGTTCGGTGAAAATTACCTGTTCCGACAAGCCGCACATGGCTTCGTTCGCGCCGAACGCCTGTCGCGCACTCCGGCTGGCGTCGCACCCGACCGCGATCGCGCTCGAGCCGAACAAAGTCGTCGCCAGATACTCGCCGACGTGCGCGGCGAGAAGCGGGTACGTAGCGCCGGCCATTATCCCGCCTCTGAGGATGATGTGCGGCGGCTCCAGGAACCGCATGGCGATGACGGACATCTGTTGGTCGAACAGAAACACCTCCGGGACGTGTTTCGGACAGTAACCGAACGCGAGTTGCAGCGCGGTCGCTTCATACCGAACCCGCTCCTGACTCAAAGGCCAGCTCTCGCCGACCACGCGCACAAACGGCAAGCCCTGCTTCACCACGACGCTTTTTCCCGAGTTAGAGCACGACACGATGTACACGAAGTTGATGTTCCCGTCCCCGACTTCCTTGGCGGACCAGTGTTTGTGGCCTTCCTTGCCCCCGAGCGCGTGCGCGATGGAAGGCTTGGAGGCGCAGTACCCAAGCACGGAGGTGGTGTCCATGGCGTAGAAACCGTTTGGGACTTTCATACCGTTGGTTTTTGGAACCGTATCGGTTTTTAGAACTGTTCCCGCGGAGTGCGACGCCACAAACTTCCCAACCTCGAACGACCCACACGAGGTCTTTTGCACGACCCCTTTTTCAGTGATGATCCCGGAAATCAGCGAACCGGGAGTCACGTCGAACGAGGGGTTCCACACGTCGATGCCGTCCGCGGCGACCCGGACGCCGCGGACGTGCGTGATTTCCGTGGCGGGACGGTCCTGTTGAAATAAAATAAATGTCAGTCTTGTATGGGCAATCAGTCGGCGGAATGTGGTAAATGGGAAATACTTACCTCGATTTCGATGTCGTCGCCGTGTTTTGTGGACGGGTCTAGGGTGGACACGGGCGCGGCGACGAAGAACGGAACGCCGTGGTACGCACATGACACGGCTAGGTTGTACGTTCCGATTTTGTTCGCGGTGTCGCCGTTGTCCGCCACCCGGTCCGCGCCCACCACCACCGCGTCCACCTTTCCTTGTTTCATCAAACTCGCCGCGGCGCTGTCGCAGATGAGCGTGCCGGGCATCTTTTCGAACGCGATTTCGTACGCCGTGAGCCTCGCGCCTTGGTTGTACGGCCTGGTTTCGTTGCAGTAGATGTGCTCCAACAAATTACCATCGCGCAACGCCCGCACCACCCCGAGCGCGGTGCCGTACCCGGCGGTCGCGAGCGACCCGGTGTTGCAATGCGTCAGCACGCGCAGCGGGGTTCCGCTCGGCTTGCCCACCGCGGCGCACAGCGCGTCCGCGCCGAACTTTCCGATCGCGCGGTTCGCCGCGACGTCGTCCGCGAGCATGGCTTCGCACTCGGTGATGATTTTCTCGGCGGCGTCTGCGCCAGGCACGCCGGCCGCCGCGCACGCACTCGCTGACGCTTTCAGCCGGTGCACCGCTTCCCCGAGATTCACAGCCGTGGGGCGGCTGGTGAACAGGTGGTCCAGCTTCGTCGCGACGAACTCGGCAACCGCGCCTGCGGTTTCCAGGGAAACGCGCACGGCGTCGAGCTCCACGGCCAGCGCCAGCGCGGCCGCGATCGCGATCGCGGGGGCGCCGCGAACGTTCATGTCCCTGATCATCGTCCAGCACGCGTCGCAGTCCTTGACGTCCATGAAAACAGTCTCGCCGGGAAGCTTCAGCTGGTCCAGCAGCTGCAGCGACCCGCGGGTGTAGCGGATCGCCTGCAGGGTAGGCGCGGTCGACATCGTGACGGGCCTTAGCTGGAAGAGAGCCGGAGGCACGTCGAGCGGGTGATGCGTGGGCCGAAGTGGCGGTCGCGCGAGACCTGATCGGTCGGACCTGACGAAGTTTCCGATAATAAAATCCTCTTTGTTTTCCATCTAGTTTTCCGGTTCGCACAACGAGGCACACGGTCGGAGAGGCGGAGGCTTCATCTCGCGCGGCGGGCTCGACGGTGCACGCGGCGATATTCGCAGGTCCGCCATGCCGGAGGACACTGCGGCGCTCGTCATGACGAATCCGCGAGCGGAGTCGTCATGGCCGTCTGAATCAGATTTGGCAAATCTTCGTGCCGACGTTTCCGCGTTCGCGAAATCTCACGGCGTTCCCGTGGACCCGAAGGACGTGCGCGTCGCAGTCGCGCCGTATCGCGTATGTCCTCTCGGCGCGCACGTGGACCACCAAGGCGGGTGCGTGGCGGGCATGGCGCTGGACTGCGGCGTGCTTTTTGGTTTCGTCCCGTCGCCGAATTCGGATTCGGTCGGTGCCGACCGAAACGAATCCGTGGGCCCCACGAAAGTCCTGCTCCGCTCGGACGCGTTCGCGGGGGACGTGCGTTTCGACGTACGAGACCCGTTCGGCACAGTAACGGATGAAGGTGACACCACCGACCGTAACTGGGGAGCGCTGGCTCGAGGCGCGGCGGCGGTTCTCAACGACGAATGTGAGAACGACAAAAACGAAAAACGAAAACGAAAACTCGCGCTCGGGTGTATCGGCGTTGCGCGTTCGTTCCCAATCGGCGTCCGCATGGACGGCGGAGGCGTCAGTTCCTCCGCCGCGATCACGGTGGGTTTGCTCCTGGCGATGAGGAGCGTGAACGGTTTGGGTGGTTCGAATGAGGAAAGTATGAACGAGGAATCGAACGAGCCTCCGTCAGCGGCGTCACGAAAACGCACAGACGAATCCGATTCCACGAAATGGCGCGTCGCTCGAAGCGCGCGGCGCGTGGAGAACGACTTCTTACACGTAAAGTGCGGCATCTTGGACCAAGCCACGATTTGCTTATCGAGACAATCGGCGCTTGTGGTGGTTGACTGCGCTTTGGAAACGCACGAGCACGTGCTGTTCGGTGGGCGGGGTACTGCTAACGCGAGTCAAGAGGGTACCGGTTGCAAAGCGAGGAGTACCGAAACTGTCGACGAAACCGTTCCTGCGTTTAAAATCCTGCTCGCGTTTTCGGGTCTGCGCCAAGCGCTGACGTCGACCGGGTATAACGGACGCGTCGAGGAGTGCCACGAAGCGGCCGCGTTTTTGTTACGAAACAGTACTGGGGGTAGTACGTTACGGGGTATGACGTGGGATAGTACCACCGGGGATACTGCGACTTTACGTAGCACCGGGGATACTTCCGGGGATAACCCCGGGGATACCCCCGCCACCTCAAAACTAAGTGACGTCCCTTACGAGACGTACGTTGTCAACCGCGACGCGCTTCCTTTGTCACTTCGCAGGCGGGCTGATCATTTCTTCGGCGAAGCGCGAAGAGTTTCGGCGGGAAAAACCGCCTGGCGCGCCGGCGACCTGGACGCCTTCGGCGCGCTGATGACCGAGTCCGGAACATCATCCATAACGAACTACGAGTGCGGGTGCGTACCAATGAACGCTTTGCTTACAATCGTGTGCGCCACTACCGGGGTGTACGGCGCGCGCTTCAGCGGCGCCGGGTTCCGAGGGTGCGTGGTGGGTTTAGTGGAAACGAGTGGTGCGGACGCGGCGGCGAGCGCGATTGCGGGTGAGTACAAACGCGTTCACCCGGAACTCGCGGGCGACGCGAAAGTGCTTGTCGCAAACTCGGGCCACGGCGCGAGGGTACTTTGGTAATACAGTCATGGGTGATACATGGAGTGAGTGAGGTACTACTAGAGTGAGGTACACGTAGCATAGATACGATCATAGCTTTAGTGTTGGTCAATATCAATACATGAGTAGTTTGGGTGCTATCATAGCAGCCGACACGTCTGTTGAAAGCTCTTGGTGTCCGCGACCCGACGCGCGCGATTCCTGGTCACGCGAGTAACGGTTCCTCCGATTCGCTTCGCCTCGGTTGTTCCGCCTCGCCCGCGCACTCGCCCTCGTCCGAGCCGTACACGGTGTACTTCAAGCCGAAGTACTGCGTGCGGCGCGGCAGGACGTACAGCAGCAACACGTCCACGACGACGGTAGCGATGCCCATCAGCGCGACGCCCGCGCCGACCACCGTAGTGGTTTGCTCCAAGTCGAACCGTCGCCCTTGCCCCGTGATTTGCACGCGGATGCGCGGCCCCACGGCTTTCACGAGCGCGCGCGTGTCCGGGTTTTTCTCGTACGTTACGTCCGGCGCAACCGGCAAGTCCCCGCTCACCGCGCTGAGCCACCGCGTGTTGTACCCGTGCGAAAGCTCGCTGAGAAGAATAACCGAAAGTGTCAGTCGTGTATGGGCAATCGCAGAGGCGGTGTGTGGTGGGTGGGAAAGGCCCTTACCTGTCCGCGGTGTCTATTCTTATGACTTCGAACGGCACCCGGGGCTGACACGCCTCCAGCTCTTGGTCCAAGTCGCAGTCGTAGTAGATAGTCATCTGGATATCCGCACCTGATAGCGCGATGTCGTCGTACTCCACGTCGCCCATTTGTAAGATCTCATCGAGCGTGAACAGGTTCCACCCCGGGGTAGGCACGGTGCCGTTGGCGTTGGTAACGTCGAAGGTGCGGCCGTGCTTATCCCTCATCCCAGGAAAACGCACGTCCGTTCGCAAAAAGATTGTAAAGTTCCCCACGTTTTCAAGAGGCTCCGCAATGTCGTCCTCAGGCTCCGCAGGGCACCAGCCCGTGACTTGACACCGGCCTCCTTTGGAAGTGGCATTTTTGGTATCAGTGTCGCTATTATCTTCTACTTCTTCTCCTTCTTCTCCTGTATTTTCGTCGACCCCGACGTCCGACGGCGCCACGCACCGCCCGGTTTGCCGCCCCGACCTGGAAAAAAAACCCTCCTCGCACCCGGAGTTGGTTTTAAGCTCACACGCCTCGTCCTCGTTCATCCCTAAACACGTCCCCCGGGCTTGTTCCGTGCGCATGATGTTCGTCGCCACGAACACGGACGTGGCGTCGTAAATTGTCAAATCGGACGCGTCCCACAGCTGCACATCACCCGCCGAAATCGCGCGGGACGCGATGCCCTTCACCTTCAACGCGACGCTGCCCACCGCGGGGACCGTGGCTTGGTACCCTTTCTTCACCACAAGCGTGAACCCCACGACGTACGCGAAAACCACGGCGAGGATGCTGTAGTACAGCAAGCCTGTGCGGAAAACGAGGGAGCAGCGGGTCAGATTCGGAGCAGGAAAAGGGTGTTGGAAGCGAGACGTGCGGGGATGTGGGGAGATGAGACTGCCAGGGACGTGGAAAGGGGACACCACGTACTTAAACTCCATGATTTGATCACCACCTGCTTCTGGGTGCTGTACCCGACATTATTCAGCGCGGACACAGCGGCACCCATCGCGGCGTCACGAGGTCTCTCACGCGCGCCTGGGAGACTGCGAGAGGCGAAAAAAGAAAGGCCAAGAAACTTCTCGCCAAATTGGCGAGTTTCGGATCTGCCCATTCCGCCTGTCGCGTCGGTCGTGTCGCACGCGTCCCTCGCGTCGATCTCCGCGATGGCGGCCACCACCGGTGGCGGCGCGAAAGCGCTGTTCGCGCGTTTGTCGCTGCTCGTGCTGAACGTGGCGTTGTTCGGCCTCGGCGTGGCGCTCGCGGTGATGGGGTCGAACAAAGAAGGAACCGCGGGGTTGGTGCGGAACATCTACGCCAAAGATGGGTTCTCGTTCGCCGCTTTCCAGGAACCGGACTACGCCATGGCCGTGGTCGGGGCGTTCGTCGTGGTAACGTCACTGCAAGGCATCGCGGGCGCGCTGACGGGAAACAAAAAGACCCTGTTCGCGTACCACACGTTCTGTCTTTTCCTAATCACGGGGGTGATTTACGCCGCGGAGATGACACGGATATACAGAAACGAAGTCGACGCGACGGTCGCGGCGTACTGGGCGCGGCTGGACATGTCTTCTGTTGGAGACACGAACCTGGTGAACTACTCCGAAGCGCACACCAAGCATGTCGCGAAACAGTGGTTCACGGATGCGAATGGGATCCTGATATCAACCGCCGTTTTCCTCGCCTTCGCCCTCCTCGCGAGCGGCGCTGTGATGGGCTTGAAGTACACCCTTAAGCGCGTGGGCGCCGGGGCTAACTTCGCGGGGATCGTTTTCGGGATTTTTCTCCTCGTGCTGTGCGTCGTCGTAGCCAGAGGTACGTACACGGTTCCGGACGCCCTGTCCATAGACGTGGAGGTGAACTTCCCGGTGGACCCGGACGGCGGCGCGGGCGCGCTCGTGGAGAGCTTCTGGCGGACGCTTCACGACGAGCCGTGGACGATCTTCAGGGACGACGAAGATGCCGGGTCGGGACGGGCGCACGGAGTGGACACAGAGGGGCCGCCGCCGCCGCCGCCGCCGTCCAATGGAACCAACGCGCGACGTCTTCTTGAAGCAAACGCAACGATTTCCGCCTCGCCGCCGCCGCCGCCCCCCCCCTCCCCCCCCCCCTGGAACTCCCAATTCCCCGTGCGCGCGATGTGGATCAACGACGTGGAGCGCCGCAAGCGTTCCTTGCGGGGCGTTTTGACATCCACGGTTGTGCACTTCACGGCTTCGTTTTCGGGGGTCAACGCGACGTCTCCTGATTTCGATTTGAACGCCACCTTGCCGTTGGCGGTTGAGGAACGCGTCGCGCGCACCGCGGTTGGCGAAAACAGCGTCAAGGCCACGAACCTGCGAACCGGCGGTACGCACGCCGTGGGCGGGGCGTGGGCGGCGAGGCTTCTCGCCGCAGCGGGGGTGCTCACCGTGCTGGCCAGCATCGCCGGTTTCGTGGGCATCACCACCGGCGTGACGTGGCACTTGTGGGTGCACTGTGTGTTCGCGTCCGTGACCTGGGCGTTCGCGGTGGCAGCCGCGCACACCTTGCTGGAGCACTCGGATGACACCAAGCTTTACCTTTCACAACACTGGCAGGTCATACAAACCGGGGTCGTTGGCGACAACGTAGACGCGGAGGACGCCGCTTCATTCGCCACGGCGCACGCGCGCGCCGCCGCCGCGCTAGGCGCGCTGTGCGTGGTGATGCTGAGCATCTCGTTGGCGTCAACTGTCGCGGCGCTTCTTGTTATTTACGGCTGGATCGGCCCGAGCGCGCACCGGCGGGGAACGGCTTTGTTCGTTAATGGTGCGGGGGGGTCGCTGAACGGTTCTTTGGACGGAACAACCGTCGGTTCGTCAAACGGAAGCGTAGCGCACCGAAAACTCACCAACGAGGACGAGTCGTGGGGAAACGAGTCGTGGGGTGAGGGGTGGGACGACGACGACGGCGCGGCGCGACGGACGAAAAACGCGAGAGGCCACACGAGGGTCGGGAGTGACGTTTTGGAAGCGAACGGCAACGCTGGGAACAGGAGCAACACGGGTAACAACGGCAACGACGCGGTTGTGGAGATGTCCGACTTGCACGCCATGGTTTCCGAGGCGCGCGGCGGGCGCGGGCGGTTCAAACAAAGAGGGGGCAAGAGCTCGCGGACGCCGTCGCCCGAACGCGTTTCCAAAACACCCACCGCAACAGCCCTCAAGATGGAGGAAGGCTTGCTGTCGCTGTTCGCGCGAGTCACGGGGGGGGTGCAAAGCGCTGGTGCGCAAAGTGGCGGTGGCAAGAGTGGAAACGGCGGCGCCGGGTCGAGCGTGTTTAGGGACGAAATCGCGCGCCCGGGGCATTCGCGACAGGAAGTCGCCGCCGCCATCGCGATGCTGCGCGCCGCCGCGGCGAGGAGAAACCCGGACGACCCGGACGCGGCGCTGCAGGCGGCGCTGGAAGTGGCGGGCGAGGGAGACAAAAGCTTGATTCGCGAAGCGCTGGGGACAGGGTTGGGAGGGTCCCCTAGGTTCACGCTGGAGTGATTTTTGAATGTACGATGTTTACTTTCTTATCAGTAGTCTATTCAGGCGCACCGTTCGCTTTTGCCCAGATAACCACATCATCGTACCCATTAGCACGCGCCAACCCGATCGTATCCTCGTTCCACGGGCAACCGTTCGCGCGCAACCACTGAAGCACCTCGAGGTGCCCTCGATAAGCCGCACATGAACACGTGTACATATCCCACGGGCAGCCGTTTGCGCGCGCCCACTGCAGCACATCGAGGTGCCCTTTGCTCGCCGCAGCCGAGCACATCTTCTCGTCCCACGGACAGCCGTTTTCGCGCGCCCATTGCAGTAGATCAAGATTCCCGCCCGCCGCGCGACAGCACGTCTGCCAGTCCCACGGGCAGCCATTCGCGCGCGACCACTGAAGCACCTCGAGGTGCCCGCCCCATGCCGCCGCCGAGCATGTGAATATGTCCCACGGTGTGTAGTTCTCGCGCAACAACTTCAACTCCTCGAGCTGTCCGCTCAACGCCGCTGCGTGACAAAGGTATTCTGGATTCTGCAGACTACCTCCCCGTTGCAGGCGGTGCAACGCGCTTACACATCCGAGCTTTACGGCGTTAGCCTCACCAAGCTCCTCAAACCGAAGCCCCGTCGCCGCCACCGCGTCGCGCATCGCACGGCTCACCGCTGGAAGCCGTGCGAGATCTGCGGGGTCGTCGAAAAGCTCAGATCTGAGAACGTGCGTGACGACGATGTCGTTGAGAAGGCCGGGGATGGCATCGCCCGCGTTCGCCGCGTTAGCATCGAGGCGCTCGCGCTTTCGCTTGTGCGCGCGAGTTTCCACACCGAGCGTCGCGTTGGAAGACATCGCGGAGGGTGTCGTGTGCGCGTCGTTGTGCGTCGTGTGCGCGTCGTTGTGGTCGAGGCTCCTCAATGCAACTTGCCAGATTTTATTTATCCCTCTCGCTGCTGTCGTAACCCTGAATGTAACATTCAATCCGGCGGGCGCGCAAGTAGTGCACACGCCCCCGGTGGACACTGCCTCGCGACATGAAGTCGAACGCCGCTCGCGATGCGCACAAGACGGATTGGAGTGACCCGGGTGTTTGCTTGACCATCGCTGTTCTGGGGTGCACCGGGGATTTGGCGAAGAAGAAGACCTACCCCGCGCTTTTCGCGTTGTTTCTGCACGACCATCTGCCGCAAAGCACTTTGGTGGTGGGGTACGCGCGGTCGGATTTGAACGACGTTTCGTTACGCGAAACCCTGCGCGACCGCTTGAAAGGCCCTGGGGACAAGGTGCAGGAGTTCCTGCAGCGGTGTTTCTACGAACGAGGCGCGTACGAAGACGAAACCCGGGTGGACGTGTTTGGCGGGCTGGGCACGCGCATGACGGGTTTCGAGACGGCGAGAAACGCGACGGAAGCGCACCGGATATTCTACCTGGCCCTCCCCCCTTCCGTGTACCCGCCCGTGTGCCGCAACATCCACGAAGCGTGCATGGCCACCACCGGGTGGACCCGAGTTATCGTGGAGAAACCGTTCGGGCGGGATTTGGAATCCTCGGAACGACTTTCGGGCGGCATCGCGAGATTGTTCACGGAGAAACAGCTGTACCGCATCGACCATTACCTGGGAAAAGAGCTGACCCAAAACTTAGTCGTGATGCGATTCGCGAACCGTTTCCTGGCGCCGCTTTGGAACCGGGATAACATTTCGAACGTGCAGATTATTTTCCGAGAGCCGTTCGGAACGCAAGGACGGGGCGGGTACTTCGACCAGTACGGCATCATCCGCGATATCATTCAAAATCACCTGCTGCAACTTTTGTGTTTGGTGGCGATGGAAAAACCGTGCTCGCTATCGCCGGACGACATTCGGGACGAAAAACTGAAAGTCCTGCGGTGCATCTCGCCGGTGAGCACGGAAAACGTCGCGCTAGGGCAGTACACCAACTCAGCCGAGGGGGTGGCGTACTTGGATGACCCCACCGTCCCGGCCGGCTCCCGAGCCCCGACCTTTGCGCTGACCGTGCTGGAAATACAAAACGAACGCTGGGAAGGCGTGCCGTTCATCGTGGAGGTGAGGGCCTTTCCCAAGCACCACGTTCCGCCTCCCTAATTGCCCATACTCGTACCAGAAGGGACTATTCCCTCTGCCCTGACTGTTTGTCCATACATCTCGATATACGAGACTGACACTTTCTTTTTCATCGTATCAGGCTGGCAAGGCGCTGAACGAACACAAGTGCGAGATCCGGCTACAGTTGAAGGACGTGCCAGGGGACTTGTTTAAAGACCAGCGAATCAACGGCAGGCAAGCAAGGAACGAGTTCGTGGTGCGGTGGCAACCGGATCCTGCGATTTACATGAAGATGACGGTGAAGGAACCCGGGTTAGGGATGGAGTTAGCGCAAAGCGAACTGGAGCTTCTGTACACGGAAAAGTACGAACACACGCCGATTCCCGAAGCGTACGAGCGGTTGATTCTGGACTGCATCAACGGCGACCAGCAGCACTTTGTTCGGAGGGACGAGTTAGCCGCGGCGTGGAAAATATTCACGCCTCTTTTGAAGTACATAGACGCGGGGGGGCTGAATCCCGAGCTGTACGCGTACGGAAGCCGGGGCCCGTCCAACGCGGACAAACTCCGGCAAGTCGCGGGGTTCATCGAAAACGTCACCGCCAAGGATATCACCAGCGGGCACTTGGAGAGGGGGGGGTAGGTGTTTGGTAACTAGTCTATATTTGAAGCGCTTTTGGTTTCTCACAAAGGTTCATAACACGCATGTCTTTCTGTCCTCTTGTTTTCGTAAGCTTACAACACCCGAGACACTACTTCAGTCGCCTCAGTCCTCGTCGCCGTTGCCGAAGTAGCCGCGGATGGTGAACGGCTCTTGCTTGATCTCGGGCTCGAGTTTGACCTCGGGCTCGAGTTTGATCTCGGGCTCGAGTTTGATCTCCGGCGAAACCGACCGCTCAACGCGGGCTGACTTACACGCCGTGCAGGAGCGTTTGTGCTTGCCGTGGGGGCATGGGTTGCAGTCCTTGCACCAGCCTTTCACCTTGCCATGGGGACAGGGGGTGCACGCCTTGCAGAAGCGTTTCACCTTGCCGTGGGGACAGGGGGTGCACGCTGCGCAGTCGTATTTCGGCTTGCCGTGGGGGCAGGGGCTGCACTTCACGCAGCTGCTTTTCCGCTTGCCGTGGGGGCAGGGGCTGCACTTCACGCAGCTGCCTTTCACCTTGCCGTGGGGACAGGGGTTGCAGTCGGCGCAGCTGCTTTTCACCTTGCCGTGGGGGCAGGGGTTGCAGTCCGCGCACCAGCCTTTCACCTTGCCGTGAGGGCAGGGGATGCACACTTTGCAGCTGGTTTTCAGCTTGCCGTGGGGGCAAGGGTTGCACTCCGCGCAGTTGCCCTTCAGCTTGCCGTGGGGGCAGGCGTTGCAGTTCGCGCACCTGCTTTTCACCTTGCCGTGGGGGCAGGGGCTGCACACCGCGCACCGGTACTTCTCCTTCCCGTGCGGGCATCGTTTTACTCCCATGACTCGCGGTCGGATCTTTCAGCTCGCCCTCGCAACCGCGCACGACGATGTGCTGTCGCAAAAAGAAGAGGGGAGTCGTAGCTTTGTGGTGACTGCGTTTTCGTTCGTACCGAGAAAGGCCCGTCCGAGGGTAATATTTTTTTAGCAAAGCACTGGTGACGCAGCGACGTCATCACAGCGTCAACGCGCGCGGCGTCGCCCGGCACGCGGGGGCGTGGGCCACGCCACGCGGAGATTGTTTGAGAGGTACGGTATAGATGTAGGTACGAATTATGTCAACAGTCTGACCGTAAATGTCAAATCCAAAGCATCGGATTGAAAACGTCTAAGAATCCACTCGCTCCGGTCGCCCCGCGCCGCCTAATTTTTTGTATCGCATCCATCGCATCGCACATCCATCCAAATGCGATTACTATCATTATTACCTTCGTAGCAACCCACACCCTCTTCACCCTCTTCTATCCTCCCAGAACTTAAAGGCCGTACCCCGAGTTGTCCATGGCGTTGCCTCCCGGCGTGGGGATTCCGCTTTCCGGGATCTCGCACACCACGACGTCCGATGTGAGGAAAATCTTCGCCACGGACACCGAGTTTTCAAGCGCGCACCTGATCACCTTCGTCGGGTCGATGATCCCGCTGACCATCAGGTCCTCGAACTTCCCAGTCGCGGCGTTGTACCCGAAATCAGGGTTCTTGTCTGAGGTCACGCGCTCCACCACCACCGACCCGTTCACGCCCGCGTTCTGCGCGATGAGCTTCATGGGGTACGAAAGCGCGCGCTTGATGATGTCGGCGCCCAGTTTCTGTTCCTCGTTGGGCAGGGTTTCCTTGATCGCGTCCACGGCGGCGGCGAGTTTCAACAAAGTGCACCCGCCGCCAATAACAATACCCTCCTCCACCGCCGCCTTCGTGGCGTTCAGGGCATCCTCCACGCGAAGTTTCTTCTCCTTGAGTTCGGTTTCCGTTTGCGCGCCGACTTGAATGATAGCCACGCCGCCGCTCAGCCTCGCCGCGCGCTCCAGCAGCTTTTCCTTTTCGTACTCAGCCTCGGTACCTTCGATGAGGCGGTTGATTTGCTTTACCCGCGCCTCGACTTCCAGCTGCGTGGTGCCGTCGCCAACAATGGTGCAGCTCTCCTTCCCGAGCTCCACCCGCGCCGCGTTCCCCAGCACCTCCACGCCCACCTTGTCAAGGCTCAAGCCGAGCTCGTCCTTCACCACCGTGGCCCCAGTGAGAATCGCGATGTCCTCCAGGTACTGCGACTTGCGCTCACCGAACCCGGGCGCTTTCAGGGCGCAGATCTTCAGCGCACCCCTTAGTTTGTTCACCACCAAGGTCGCCAGGGCTTCTTGTTCGATATCCTCGGCGATGATCAACAACGGGAACCCTTGTTTAATAGCCTCCTCCAAAATAACAATCATGTCCCGCGCGGATTTGATCTTCTTATCAACAAGCAAAAGCTTGCACTGGTCGTACGTGCAGGTCATCCTCTCCGAATCAGTCACGAAGTACGGGGAGATGTACCCGCGCTCGAACTGCATGCCTTCCACGACAATCAGGTTGTTGTCCACGGACCTGGCTTCTTCCAGGGTGATCACGCCCTTGCGGCCAACCTTTTCCATGGCGTCGCTGATCATGGTGCCGACTTCCATGTTGCCCCCCGCGGAGACGCTCGCGACGTTGGCGAGCTCTTCGTCGGAAACTTCCTTTGACAGTTCCTTCAACACGACAATCAGCTTGGTGACCGTGGCGTCCATGCCGCGCGTCAGCTGCACGGGGTTGGTGCCGGCCATGACGATCTTCATGCCTTCCGTGATCATCGCCGCGGACAAAACCGTGGCGGTGGTGGTGCCGTCACCCGCCAAGTCGTTCGTCTTCTGCGCCGCCTGTCTCACCAGCTTAGCGCCAGCGTTTTCAACCGGGTCCTCCAGCTCAACCTCCTTCGCAACAGTCACGCCGTCGTTGACGATTTTAGGCGACCCGTACTTGGACTCAAGCACCACGTTCCTCCCCTTAGGGCCGAGCGTCACGCCCACCACGTGCGCCAGCTTGTCAACGCCCTTCTGCATCTTCTTCAACGCGGCGCCGTCGTTGGCGTTGAAAAACAACTGCTTCGCCGCGGCGGTGGTGGTGGTGCAGACGCGGCCGGCGCGGCGCGCGGGGAACGCGGCTGTGAGAGAAGAGCAGAGGGGGGAGAGTCAGCGAATTGATTCATTTGATTCAACAAAAAAACTCCAGGCACACCAAGGAAGGCGCTGGAAGAAACGCCGAAGCGTCATGACGCCTCCGGAAGGCGCGGCGTGTTGGCTTGTGCGATGTGCGGTTTGTCACGCGCTCTGTGGGTTTGGGTTCAGGCGAAACAGGGTTGACACGCCACGGTGTTTCGGGAAAAACACGCGTCACAAGCGGACGTACCGTTGAGCTTGGAGCGGGTCTTGGAGCTCAGGGCGGCGGGCGCGACCCTGTTATTTGGAAGGCGCAATGAGATGCAGAAGCGGTTAGTTACACAGGTACTGAGTGGTGCTTGGGGATGCTCTGCCGATCGTGCTGGGCGTGGTGAGCCGTGTTTTTGCTTATCACGAACACGTCGAACGCATTCCCAAGAGCAAACTCGGTCAACGTTCGTCGTGACACGCGGTACGCCGCTGTTCCGGAGCACTTTTGCAGGCTGTGGAAACGCCGATGGCGATTCTCGATTCGCGGGGTTCAGGTTTTTGGTCATCCCGGGACACGGATACGGCGCGCGACGCGACTTTCAAAACCAACGTGGTTTCGGACACGCACCTGGTGTGTGTAGCGGCAGACATCATGGCGGCCATCGTGGCGCGAAAACCGACCCGAAAGGAGAGCGGCGCGTGCGAATGTGCGGATGGCGGCGGTTCGAAAACTCCGAACTCCGAAACACTCGGATAAGAAAAAGGTGCAGCTCTGCACGTCTGCAGCAGAAACAAAATTCCCCAAAAAGCAAGCCACGACTTTTTAGACGCGAGGTCTCGTCTCTTCCCAGCACAACGCACGTCGCGGCGTGCGGTGCGAAGAAGGTATTTATCGTGCGCGAGCCATGGTTCGAAAACGATGCCACCACGGGAAGGAGAAACACCAGTGCGCGGTGTGCAGCCCCTGCCCCCACGGCAAGGTGAAAGGCAGCTGCGTGAACTGCGTCGGTTGCACTCACGGGAAGCTGAAAAGAAACTGCGTGGAGTGCAACCCCTACCCCCACGGGAAGGTGAAAAGTGCCTGCGCGGACTGCAACCCTTGCCCGCACGGCAGGCGGAAAAGCGACTGCGCGGACAGCAACCCCTGCCCCCACGGGAAGCTGAAAGGCAGCTGCGTGAAGTGTTACCCCTGCCCCCACGGCAAGCTGAAAGGCGACTGCGCGGCGTGCAGCCCCTGTCCCCACGGCAAGGTGAAACGCAGCTGCGTGAAGTGCAGCCCCTGTCCCCACGGGAGGCTGAAAAACAACTGCGCAGCGTGCACACACTGCCCCCACGGCAAGCTGAACAACTGGTGCGCGGCGTGCAACCCTTGCCCTCACGGCAAGGTGAAATACAGGTGCGCGGCGTGTAAGTCAGCCCGCGCGGAACGTTCGGTTTCGCCGGAGATCAAACAAGAGCCCGACATGAAGCAAGAGCCCGAGATCAAACAAGAGCCGTTCACCATTCGCGGCTACTTCGGCATCGGCGAGTAAACGAGACTAGATGCTATTTCAACAAAGTAAGGCTCCGAGCCATCGGAATGACGTTACGTGACCCACGTCTTCCCTTCCCCTGCCACGTCATTTCTTGACACCCGCGAGTCGGTCCAAAACCGCGTCGAGGGTCTTGTCCAGCGCCGGCGTCAGGGCTCCGCGCGCGCGCTGGCGCCGGCACTGCTCCACGAACTCGTCCGCCGATCTGGTCATCCCTTTGCCCGCGTTCGCCGCGTTGAGCAGCCGCAGCGCGGCTGCTGCGAACGCGCCTGAGTACGGCGGCCCCGCTACTTCCAACACCTCCCCCGCGAAGTACCGCAAATGCGACGGGTCGATGTGAAGTTGCCACGCCGACGTCGCCGCGTCCAGCGCGGGTAACACCAGCCCTAATTCCACGAGCTCCACCGCCGTGTCAAGCGTCGCGAGGTGCGTGTGCTCGTTCGCGCCCTTGCCCATCGCATGCAACGCGCACGTGATCACATCAAGCGCCTGGCCTCGCAGCCGCGGCCACTTCTTCGCAACCTCCGACATGACTTGCAAATACACAGCCGTGTTGGTCGCCGCGTACACTTGTTTGTAGTGCTCGGGGTTCCCCATGGCGCTCTTGACCCAGGCCAGCGCGCCCGCCGCGGCTACTGCGGAGGAGTGCAACGTGGTTAAAACGGAACTTTCCTCGTCCAGGGACAGAGGCGCACCTCGCGTCGTGGAGGCCAGCGAGTCGTGCGTCAGTCGCAAAGCGCTCGCCGCGTCAAGTCGCTCGCCGTCGCCGTCCGCTGTCGTGGCGGCGGCGATGAGGTCAAAACACGCGTCCCGCGTGCGCGTTTCGCGGTTTATATCAATCCCAGGGTCCCACCGGAACGCCTCCTGGAACAGGCTGGCGAGCAGCTCGGGGGTTCGCAAGGGTGTGGTGGATGGTTTTTCGTGTGGTAAAGAAGTTTCGGGTGGTGTTTCCATCGCGTCCGCGCCATCCGGAACCTCCTCAAAGTACATCGCTCGCAGTCTTTTTAGCATTTCTGGGGGAAACGCGCCGCAGCCGCCGCCGCGTCGCCGGCGCGAGTCATCCGCGGCTTGCAGCAGCTCCCCGACCGCGGTCATGGCGACCGCATCCGCGTCCGTGGCGGCGAGAAGCGGGGCGATGCGCCTCACCACGGAGGCGCCGTGCGCGCTCGTCGCGGCGGCGGCGAGCTCCTGGCTAACGCGCGTGGCGAGCGCCTTGGACTGCGTGTCGCGAATGTTGTTACTATCGGTATCGCCGCCGGCACCCGACATAACTCCTTCCTTGTTGTCCCCGCCATCACCCCCTGCCAGACCGGCTTCCCCCCCGTTCGCCAGGTCCGCGAGCATCATCTGCGCGAAGAGGTACGTGGCTAAGCTCTGGCAGCCGGCGGAAGTGATGGCTTTCACCGCCGCCGCGAGCTTTACTTCGTCCTGATACCAATAAAAGAAAGTGTCAGTCTTGTATGGTCAGGGAGGCGGGATTTGGGAAACGCGCAAGACGTACCTCGCCGGCACTGATTAAATCCCGGAAGTGGTCCGCAAGGAGCTGGTGGAAAATGGAAAAGTACGAAGCCGCGGCGGGGCCGAGGGCTTTGACCTCGTCTTGGTGCCCGTGCTGCCACGCGTGTTGGATCGCGACCTGTATCAGCAAGCAGTTGGGGTGCTTTTCCGCCAGCGTGAAAAGCACGTTCCTTCCTCGGTCCGAGTTCAAAAGCAGCGTGAGCCACGTAGGGCGGCCCTTGACGGCGTCGACTTTTCTCGGGTCAAACTTTTTGCGGATCAGCTTCTCCAAAAAAAAAGTCTCATCGCGACGCACCCTTGTTCGCCACCTGAGAAGCGCCTCCGCGACCGCACCGGGTGTGTTTCCACAAGACTCGTGTTTCGTGGGCGTGCTTTCGGTTCGACCTACGGTGGTACCTCCCTGAGGCGTGTCGTCCTTGTCGTCCTCGTCGCCGTAGTATCGAGGCGTCGCCGCCGCGCTCGCGTCGCCTCCGCGGTCCTTGTCCTTCCCGAAATGCGCGACCGGGGACAGCGGGGTGAACCCGCCCGCGGTGTTCCCCTCGTGTTTGTGCCCGCCCCCCGGCTCCATGTCCTCCGTGAGTTCAAGCCACCCGCACACCAAGCTTGCCATCTGCGCGTAGCCGCGGTAGTTTTCGGAAAGAAGCTCGATAGCAGCCGCGGGCCGGCCTCCGCTCGCGACGTACACCCTCAGCGAATCCATCACCCCCGGTTCCATCACCGCATCCTTCGCCGCGAGAAGGCGCTCCAGCTCCAGGAGCTTGGACGAGTCGTCGGGGGAGGCGAAGCGCACGGTAGGGACGACGCCGGGGGCGCCGCCGGCGTCCACCGCGGGTACACCACCCGCGTCCATCGCGACGTGCGGAGGAGACTGCCGATCCAACTTTCAGATCTCTCAACTCGAAAAGAGCCCGAATTATAAATTCGGCACGTCGGGGTGCCACTTGCGACGACGCGTGCTCACGCCCGTCAGTTTCACAGCACCGCGTGTCAAGCGGTCGAGATACTCGAGAGCGTCGTCGGTAGTGTGTCGCCGTCTCGAGGGTTCACCGCTCGCCGATAGTGCATGGGCGCCCGTCGCCGGCGCATAAATAAAGAACTTGTCGGCGGCCCATCCGCACCCGCGGACGAAGAGTCGGGCGGTTCGTCTCAAAACACGCGCCGCAGTCAAGCCTCAAGCAAGCGCCAAGTGCCAAGCCAAACCCCGCTTTTCGTTACCCTAGTGTGGGCGCTCGTCGCCGCCGTAGCCGTTTTTGCCCTGGGTCGCCTGGTGTTCGCGTGAGTCGAGGGCGAGGGTTGAGGGTGAGTCTCATCGCTCGAAAAATAAATCATGTCGTCACCGCAGCCCCTAACCCCTTCGCAAACCATGCGCAAGCTGTTGCGATACACCTTCGCCATGGTTTTCGCACCGTGGGTGACGTACAAGGCGTGCTACGGGTATGTGATTCCGGTGGTGGCGAGTCACATGAGCGGTGTGGTTTTTCAAGACGAAAGCAACGTAGCCGTCGCGAGCGGCGTAGCGGCGGTCGTCGCGGTGAACGTCGTTTTAGCCGCGTACGTGATAAGCGCGCTGCGGGAGGAAAACACGTTCGGGCGATTCGGGGAAAAGCGAGACTGATTTGACGTCGGACGAGACAAAGTAAGGGAGGTGTGAATGGGTTTAGAGACACTAACTGCGTAGGCCTTCTACTTGTAACCATGATAGAGAATAGAAGACGATGCGTCGCGTTCTGATTCGTAAAAAACTACTTTGGCGATGATTAAAGCCCCCACCCGATCTCCTGCGACGACGTTACGGGTCTCGACCACTTTTCACACGGCTCGAGTTTCGGTCGCACGCTCAGGTGTTTCATCTGCCGCAGCTCCGCACACGAATCCGTGGTTTTCGCGGTCGGGAGGGATAAGCTGAGGAGTTTGGGGTGGGGGTGTGCGGGTCAGGATGCGTGCGGCGAAAAGAAATATAGATTAGGATTTGATTCGGACTCGGGCACGTACTTGATGACTCCGCCGAGCTGTTTCAGACCCGTCGTCGCCACGCCGATGGGGTTCTCCTCCTCCACGGGCACGAAGAACTTGGGAGGCGCGTGTGTTGTCTTCCTGGTGTTCGAAAGAAGGTCCCACTCTGGTCGAGGAGGAGGAGGCGGAGGCATTTTGCGCCTCAAAAAGTAACAGTCGAAGGAAATCTGAGAAAATCTTTATTCCGTCTCGGAACTGCTTTTCTCGAGACGACAAAGCAAAGCAAAGCCACGACAGACCACCGCATTATCCGCCGCGCGCCCACCCCGCACGTCCGAACCCAACATGAGGTCTACACGACACTCTCTCGCAAACCTCTTCCTCGTGCTTGTCACGCTTACTTTGGCTTCTTCCGTAGACGCAAAAGTCCGGGTACGACCCGTGAACTCGGAAGTACTCTTGGACGGTGTTACCACTTCTGCTTTCAAGAGCCGAGACGTCCAAAGAGCCTTCTGCCGAGGCTTCACGGACTCAATAGGACTTAACGAGAAGGTACGTGCTCGTGAAGCCCCTGAGTAGCTCCTTACACGTATCGCACACCGTCGTGTCACGTCCCAGCACGTCTCCTCGCTGACCTTCCTTTGTGTTTCTCTCGTGGCGGCTCGTTCCTCGGACTGTCCAATACATAAATAAATAAACTTCGACGCGGCGCGTGTGACGCAGTTCTGCAAAATCACCAAGGTCACGCGCGCGTGTCGCTGGTGCTTATTCAGCTGCCGCGTGCGTTTCGTGATTTACATTCCCCAGTGGTTCCCCGGTGGGTGGAACGTAGGGTACGACAGGCTCACGGTGGTGGTGCGAAACGACGCGCGCAACGTGCTCGTGCAACAGAACACCGTCTTCAACTCGATCACGAACGTCAACGTAAACGTAATCAACGTCAATAAGAACGAGGTTGAAATTCCCGAGCCCCCGGATCCCGGGCAGGTGGAAACAGTGCCGGTCGATGACACCCCGGATGGAGGGGACACGAGCACTACTGACGAAACGGACACTACCGACACTACTGACACTACCGACACTACGGACACTACCGACACTACCGACACTACGGACACTACCGACGAGACGGGAACTGCCGACGAGACGAGCACCGATGAGGCCGGTGGCGATGGGGTCGGTGATGGGGATGCCGGTGATGGGGAGCCGCCTGGCGACACTGACGCTGGAGAACTGCAAGTGGATGATTCCGCCCTCAGCGACGAGGCTGACGCTGGCGAGGCTGCCACCGGAGATGAAGAAGATCCTGGTGATGCTGCCGCTGGGGAACTGCTAGTGGATGACTCCGCCCTCAGCGACGAGGCCGACGCCGGGGTCGGTGGCGACGCCGGGAGCGGCGATGCCGGGGATACCCCCGTTGCCGAGGACGGCGACTTCGACTCATTTACCGAGGGCGACGACGGCTCCACCTTTGCCGAGGGCAACGACGCCGGCTTCGGCGGGGACAGTGACAACGAATCCGGCTTCGGCGGGGACAGTGGCAACGAATCCGGCTTCGGCGGGGACAGTGGCAACGAATCCGGCTTCGGCGGGGACAGTGACTTCGGCGGGGACAGTGGCAACGAATCCGGCTTCGGCGGGGACAGTGACTTCGGCGGGGACAGTGGCAACAAATCCGGCTTCGGCGGGGACAGTGACTTCGGCGGGGACAGTGGCAACGACGCCGGCTTCGGCGGGGACAGTGACTTCGGCGGGGACATTGGCAACGACGCCGGCTTCGGCGGGGACAGTGGCAACGATGCCGGCTTCGGCGGGGACAGTGGGGGCGGCCTCGGCGGTGGCGACGATTAGCCCCGGTGACTGGACCGCAGCGAGTCACGGAAAGACGACAACAAGATCGAAAACAGCAAGACGACAGACAAAAAGCGAGAGCGGGTCTTGAATCGTGTGAAGCACTTGCTACGCTTCGTTACATTCTATGACTATGTTCTATCTACATAGTAAATCGCTATTGAATAAAGAACACTTCAAAAAGTAACACTTCGCTGCTCGAAGCTCGCGAGCCGCGTGGAAATCTCAGTGATTTTGCTCAAGACTTTCGAGTAACGCATTTTCTGGGAAGCCTCGACGCACAACGACGCGCACACGACACCCGGTCCACATGTCCTCCCACGCAGCGCATACCGCCATGACTGGCTCGAGCGGGGATATCGCGACCGCCACTAATCCCGCGAGCCTTGCCGACGCGCCAGACGCGATCCCCGGCCTTCTCAACGACATCGTCGTCACGCACGTTCTCAGATCTGAGCTTTTCGACGACCCCGCAGATCTCGCACGGCTCCCAGCGGTGAGCCGTGGGATGCGTGCCGCGGTGGCGGCGACGGGGTTTCAGTTTGAGGAGCTTGGTGAGAATGAAGCCGTACAGGTCAGATGTTTAAGCGCGCTGCAGCGCCTGCAACGGGGAGGTCGTCTGTCACGTAAAGAACGCCTTTGTGAGGCAGCCGCGAGAACCGGACAACTCGAAGAGTTGAAGGTTTTGCGCGCGGACGGCTGGCCGTGGGACGCGATCACGTGCTCCGGGGCGGCATTTGGCGGGCACCTCCAGGTACTGCAGTGGGCACACGCGAACGGCTATTACTGGGACGAAACCACGTGCTCGGGGGCGGCGGGGAGCGGGCATCTCGAGGTGCTGCAGTGGTTGCGCGCGAACGGCTGCCCGTGGGACGAGGATACGTGCGCGAACGCGGCGGAGGGCGGACAACTCGAGGTGCTGCAGTGGTTGCGCGCGAACGGCTGCCCGTGTGACGTGAATTTGTGGCGCGTACGCGGCGGAGGGCGGGAATCTCGAGGTGCTGCAGTGTGCGCGCGCGAACGGATGCCCGTGGGACGAGGATACGTGCTACTGGGCGGCGGCGTGTGGGCACCTCGAGGTGCTGCAGTGGTTGTGCGCGAACGGATGCCCGTGAGACGGGGATACGTGCTCGGTGGCGGCGGGGCACGGGAACCTCGAGATGATGCAGTGGGTGCGCGCGAACGGCTGCCCATGGGACGCAGAGACATGCGCGGAGGCGGCGTTCGGTGGGCATCTCGAGGTGCTGCAGTGGGCGCGCGCGAACGGCTGCCCGTGGGACGAGTGGACGTGCGCGAACGCGGCGGAGGGCGGTCACCTCGAGGTGCTGCAGTGGTGGCGCGCGAACGGCTGCTCATGGGACAAGGAGACGTGCGATTGGGCGGCGAGGCGTGGAGTCCTCGAGATGATGCAGTGGGCACGCGCGAACGGCTGCCCGTGGGGTTTAGGGTTTAGTGGAGGGTTTAGAAGCGGACGGGAAGCGGAGACGTGCGAGTGGGCGGCGAAGGGTGGGCACCTCGAGGTGCTGTAGTGGGCGCGCGAGAACGGCTGCCCGTGGGACGAGAAGACGTGCGCGAACGCGGCGGAGGGCGGGCACTTCGAGGTGCTGCAGTGGTGGCGCGCGAACGGCTGCCCGTGGGACCGGAACACGCGCGTTGTTGCGAGAGGGTACATACTGGAGTGGGCGGTGGCGAACGGCGTACCCGAATAGTCAGAAGAAGTCCCGCGGCGATTTGGAAAGGCAATATTGAACTTCTGATGACACGTGTTTCTATTATCGCGGAATGAGCGCGGCGCCTTCCTCGGAGGCTTTTTTAGACCACCGCTCCGACCGGCTCGTGTACACCCCGACCACCGCGGCGACCAAGGGAGCGTGAGGGACCCACACAGACTTACGGAGGTGCAATGTTGTGGATATCGACGAGTGCGTATTCGTCTTTTCGTGTGCAGGACGTGAGAAAGACGTGCGCATGTGCGGCAATGGGCGGAAAGCTCGAGGTGCTGCAGTGGGCAGACGGGAACGGCTGCCCGTGGGACGAACAGACGTGCTACTGGGCGGCAACGGGCGGGCACCTCGATGTGCTGCGGTGGGCGCACGAGAAAGGCTGCCCGTGGAGCGAGGAGACGCGAGCTATGGCGGCGCGGCTCGGTTACGTCGGAGCGTAACCGCGCTCGCGCCAGCGGCCTGTCGTGAAAAGGAAAAAGAAAGACGAAACGAAGAGCCACGGAAAGACGACAAGATCGAAAACAGCGACACGACAGACATTAAGAACAAGAGCGGGTCTTGAATCGTGTGAAGCACTTGCTACGATTCATTACATTCTAAGGCTATGTTCTAGTAAATCGCTACGAATAAAGTAAAAACGAGAGATACACACCTGGCGCGACGTTTTCGCCGCGCCGGTTCGTCCCCGCGCCTTCTTTTTTTTCTTCACTTATCTTTTTTTCTTTAATCGATGATTTCCTGTATGCACTCGTTGACCCGCACCCTCTGCTTGATGACGTCCGAGAACGTTTCGTTCCATATCAGCACGGTTTGCACTGACGCGATCGGTAGCAGCGAGAACACAAACAGAATCCCGAAAATCACCGCGCCGCAGGCTTTGTCGAGTTCGCAAAACCAAAAGTCCGCGAAGTCGCGCGCGCGTTTCAGGCACCGCCTGGTTTCCAACACGACCGGCGCGGCGTAGTTGTGCCTCCAGTTTCTCTGCGGGGGCGGCGCCTTCGGGTCCGACCCAGCCGGGAGGTCGGGAGACGGCATTGCGAAATCGAAAATGTGTTCTATTTCTCGATCGCCGATCATGGACCAGCCTTCTATGACGCACGCGGTGATTGAGACGCAGCCCATGACGGTCATGGCGAGCGTCCTGGACGACGAAACCCCGTCCACTTTGTCGTACGAAAACACGCCGTAAAACCCGAACCACGCCACCACTAGGGAGATGCGCACCAGACCCCGGTACACGGAGAGTTTCCACAAGTGTTCCGGGAACGAAAGCCAGGATTTCCTTGACAGAAACTTGGAGCGCAGCGCGACGTAGTACACCACGCACACGCCCATGGTGAAGCTAGACGCGAAGGCCATTCGCGCCGTGTTGACGCCAAACTGCGAAATCTGAGATGAAGAAAAGAAAGTGTCAGTCTTGAGTCGGCGAGTGTGGGTGTACTGTATGGGCAAACAGTGCACTTGTGATGTACGTATCAGTTGCCAGTACTGGTAAGTGTTACCAGTGGTGTACGCAAACAGTCAAAGAGGGGCTTGAAACAGTGTTTGGATTTGGGAAACGCAACGCGTACCTGCGCCACGCCGTCGATTTGCGTGTTCCCGTGAAGCGACGCGACGCAGACCAGGGTTAACACGATCCTCCCAAGCCCGGAAGTCAGCACTACTAGTATCTTGTACCATGGCGACAGAATCTCCCTCCACGGGGAGAACATGTGCGCGTGCCAGTTTTGCCAGCTCCCGTGCGATACGTTTTTGTTTGGAAAATTCCCGTCGATCCACCGGCGCCAGTCGCTCCAACTGTTTTGCATCCAGAACAGATTGGTGGCTTGGGGGGAGAACCACCACGGCGCGATCACCACAGACCCGGCGAACATCCACACGGACCACGTGTACAACAGCGATTTTGGCAGGCTGGTGTACACGTGGAACAGCAGGAGATAGATGAACAGCTCCAGGCCTTGGTACAAGTGCGACTTGGCGTACAGGCCGTACAGAACCACCATGCTCGCGTTTTGCAGCACGTACCCCCGCTCCGTGCCGATGTACTGCGCCTGGCCGAAAATCAACGCCCTCGCGTAGTTGTACCCTTTCGTGGCCATGGTGAACACGTTGAACGCCCAGGAGCCTTGAATCAGGGAGCTTATGGTGTACTCGAACCCGTCCCGCAAACCGCGGTCCACGGTCATCTTTAAAAACAGCGGCAACACGGTGAGCAGCCCGAGCTGAATGGCGTAGATGGAGTTGTAGTACCCGCCCTCTTCTTTGGACAGGGAAAGCGAGGTTTGCGTTTCCGTCATTTTGAAGTAACGGTACACGCGGTAGATTTCTAAATCAGCAACCGCCAGGGTGGCGTGCGCCAGGATGTAAAGATACACGCACCACGCGGTTTGCATCATGCTGATGAAGAAACCGGGCCCGGAGAAGAACAGGGAAAACACGCGAAACGCGTCCATCCCGCGGTGCAGGCGGAAAAGGTCGCGGGACATGGAAATCGTACCCGACGACCCACTAATCTTCTGCTCGAACCCGTTGACGCTCGTGAAGCCCATATCCCGGCCCTTGCCGCACTCGATGAACTCCTCGAAAATTACCTTGCCCCCCCGCGCGATGGCGTTGACGCCGCCGAAGAAATCCTCCGCCACGTGAATCGCCCTGTTTGTGGAAAAGAAAAGTGGTTAACGTCTTTCGTAATGTGTATGAGTAAACAGTCACCCGTAATCGGTCCGAACAGTCACCAGCTGAGAGGCAAAACGTAGGTGTGTCGGATTTGGGAAACGCGCAAGGCCGTACCTGCTCGCTTTCGAGACGCCGCCGTTGGTCATCGTAAACGCCTTGTCCCACACATCGGGGTGGCCGTAGTGGAACCTGACCATCAACGGCCAGGTCATGAACCGCTGGAAGGTTTGGAAAATAAACTCGGAAATCGCGGCGAACTGCGCCACCGCGCCGTGGGTTTCGCTGAAAATGGTTTCGGGGAAACCCACCAACACGACGTCGCCGTGAAACACGTCCAGTAAGTTGCGCATTTTGTAACTCTCGCCGAGGTAGTTGTCCTGGTTCATGTCCAGGGTCTGCAGGTACGCGCCTCTGGCGAAGATAACCGCCTGGTTCTGGTTCTCGGGCTTGCCTTCGCCGATAATCGGGTTCCCGGGGAGCTTGATTTTGAAATCCACGCGACACTCGCCGGATGTCGCGTCGCGCCCGATGAGACACGACGCGAAATCCTCGGTTAGCGGATCGAGGGGGACGTGCACGAAACACACCTTCAAATCCCGGTGGTCTTTAATAAGCTCCTCAATCGCGTCCGCTTTGAACTTGTCCAATGACCCGGGTGGTGCCAGCCTTTGCTTTCCGAAAATCTGCGCGGATACCAAAAACTCGAACTTGGAACGAACAAGCAACTCAGCCGTGGCGTCGTCGTACCCCTCCAAACGCGCCAGCAAACGCAGCGCGTCGCCGTATAAGGTAACGCCGCGCACGCACCGGCTCAGCGATTGCGTGCGGTCGCTCGCCCACGTCTGCACTTGTTTCCAGTGCGTGTGTAAAACGACGTCGTCGTCCGTGCCGAGCGCCCCGATGCGTTCCTTGAAGTTGTCGAAATCGTGTGCAAACGTCGCGACGATTAGGGAAAAAAGCGTTTTCTCATCCTCCAGGGGCGTGACCAGCTCGCTTTGGCGGTACTTGACGTCCTCGGCGTAGTATGGCGTGAGCGCGGTCCAGGACCGCACCTGTGCTAAGGGCGACGGCGTTTTCAGGGAAGTGAACCGAAGCGAGTTGCAGAAGAACATCAGCTGTCGCTGGGCTTCTTCTGACCGTGGTTGCCCACCCGGGTTCGAGCTCTGAAACGACCGCAACAGCGCGGCGCAGGTTGTTTTGGACAAATCCGTCGTCGCCGCCGCCGCGACTTTTGTCAAGTGATCCACGTCGCGCAGCGCGTCGGCGCTCACGATGTCAAGCAACGAGCTGTACAGCTGAGAAACGCGGTACTTCCGCTGGTTGTTTAAGGAGCTCCACCGGCCGTCCTGTTCCAACGCAAAGGAACAAAGCTCGCGCACCGCGAGTAACACGTCATGCAGCGCCCGTGCTAAACGCGCGCCGTGCGTTTCGAGCAAATCGTCGGGAACGACCAGGTTTTGCCATTTGCGTTCGCGCGCATTTTTCTTGCGGAACCGCCGCCGGCGACGGCGCGGTCGGCGGCCGTCGGCGTTGTTATCGTCGTCGTCGTCGTCGTCGTCGTCCGAGGGTAGCCCCCGGTCCCGGCGTTCCGCGCGCTCGATTTCCCTCAGTTCTTCTCTTCTTTGAACCGCCGCGCCTTCCAGATCCTCATCCACCACGAAACACCCCAACATGGGGCCGCCTTTCTTCTTGATGCTCTTCCGCGTTCCCTTTGAAAGAAACCCGGTGCACCCGTACTTCATCTCCAGGTTGATCGCTTCCACCAGCTTGGTCTCCCGCGCCGCCTCCGCGGCTTTGATTCGGCGTTTCTGACGCCGTCGGTCCCGACGAAGCACCCGGCGTCGCCGCGCCGCACGCTCCTCTTCCGTCAACCCAGCCGCGTCCGGATCGAGGTCCAAGTCGTCGTCCGAATCGGCGTACTCGTTTTTCCCGTCCGACGGTTCGTCGTCGGCCTCGTCGGGATCCACGGGCGTCGCGGTCGTCGCCGCGCCCAGCGCCTGCAGCGCCATTAGCAGCGCCGCGCAGGCTTCTCTTAGGTTAACGTACCCGTCGATGTCGTCCATGCGTCGCCGTCCCATCTGCTCCGCCTCCACGCGGGATAAATCAACCACGATGCGCATCAGCGTGTGCATGTCCTGCGGCCGCGCGACGCCTAGAATTTCGGTGAAGATGACGCACATCAAATCCTTGGTTTGAATCAGGGTCCGCGTGAAGCTCGCGTACTGCGCGCTTCGGCCGGTGTCCAGCGAGGTGGACGAGAACACCGGCGAGGTGATCATGGTGGGCAGAATGACGTACTCCGCAGCGTCAAACACCTGCTCCACGTCTTTTCCGGTGAGGAACGTGTACGAAAGCTCATCGCGTTCGGCGTCGGAAAGGTGGTCGCGCCTTCGCAAATCCAGAATGATCGCGTTCCACGCGCGCGCAAAGTGCTGTTGCTTCACGTCGCAGGCTTCGGGGAGGAAGTCCGTTGGGTCCGCGCCTGCCACGAGGGCGTTGCCTTCGACGTCCATTCCGATCTCGTTCGGGAGCTCGATGACGAAATCGACCGGGCCTTCCGGTGCGTACCCGCCGCCGGACCGGTTTTGGTTTTGGCCGCGCGAACCCGACCCTCCGCCGCTCAAATCGAGTAGCCGCGTCCCCCCGAGCGGGTCGTGCGTGCCGGTGCTGCCGTGCTTGCCCTCTGACCCGGACGACCCACCCGGTGACCCACCGCCTGCGTACTTGTAACCGTTACCCGTATCCCCGCTCCGGACGATTTCCGGCCTCGGCCACTCCCGGTTCAACAGCTTTTCGCAAAACAGGTTGGGAATCGTGGCGAACGTTTGCAGTAAAAACGCCCAGTTTTGCGCGTGCGTGATTTTCCCGCGCCACTGCAGAAACACGGTGAATATCGTGGCGAAAAACGTGTACCAAAGGAACGTGTCGCAGAAGTACGTGGTCACCGCGGGCAGCGCGCGAATCACGGTCATGATCCACATCAGCTCCACTGACGCGTGCACGTCGTAGTACGCCTCCGGGAGCTCGCCTTCCACTTCCTCGCCGATGTACCCTAGTTTCGCGAATTTCGCCCGTTTGTTGAGATCGAAATCGGGCAAGCACTCGGCGCCCGCCCACGCCCCGTCATCGCCGACGCCGCACGAAGCCATGGCTTCGTACGAAACGGACGCGTGTCCCCTGTACGCCGCGCCGGCTGCGACGGATTTGGGGACTTGCCACTGCTCAGCGGAAACGTTGGCATCATCAAGGTTAAGGCTTTCGTCCAAAACCGCAAGCGTCTCTTCGTCGAAATAGTACGACACGGTTTTCCCGCCGGTCGCGGGGGCTGTTTTCTTTTCCACGGCTTGGGCGTCGCTGGAAAGCAAATACCGACGACGTCGCGCTTTAAGCCGCGCCGGCCGGACCCGCCCCGAGTTTGCGGTTCCAGATTTCCCCCGACCCCCGGTAACGATCGTATCTACGTTCTTCACCTCGTCCATGGATTCGATGGACTTCAGGGGCAGAAACTCGATGTTGGAGCTCTCTTCCAACTCCTCGTAGTCCTCCTCGTCCGGGTCCACTTCGGTGAAGTACGTGGTTTTCGGGGTGAACCGCAGGGCGTTCATGAGCTGGTCCCCCTCCAGGTTGATGCAACTCGTGTACTCGTCGCTTTCCTTGTTCCAGCAAAGATCGGGGTGCTGCAGCGCCATGATGGCTTCGCGCAACGGCTTTACAAGAAGAAAGTGCCCGAACGTGAGCTTTACGGACAACACGCACAGCCAGAACATGGTGTACACGAAGCGTTCCTTGAACGGCGTGGCGAGTTGGCGCGCGCTGCCCATGTACGGCTCTCTTCGCACGGAGTTCGTCCCCACACCCGCGAACGCCACCGTGTACACCGCAGCGAGGGCTTGGAAATAAGGCGTGTTCCCGTCCTCCCTGCCGAACCTCTCCAGCAGGAAAAACACCGGGATCATCCCGAACGCGCCGATGCGAGTCATCGTCACCGCCCAGTCCCCGCCGCTTTCTTTTGACAGGTTCCTGAAATGCAGCGTCGCGATTTCCGCCGCGAGCTTCACCACCGAGTGCGTGATCGTCGCGGTGGCGATGTACGCCCAGTTCCAGCCGTGCGCGAACACGTACGCCATGCTGACGTGGAACGCCACGGCGTGGAACAGGAACACGGTGTTGAAGTTGACGAACATGGACATCCACCCCGCGACTTCGCGGTAGGTTTTGAAAAAGGTTTGCGACAGGTAAAGCGCGGGGCCTTGTTTCGATTGCCCGGCGGTTCGCGTAAACGAACGGAAGTGCGCGTACATGCGAGGCTCAGCGGCGAGGTGTCGCATTTTCTCCGGAACCCCGATCCAGCCTTCCTTCTGCTCGTCACCAACAACGGGCGCCCCTGCGTACCCGTCCTCGGGTGGTAGCACGGCTTTGAACCGTTCCCTGAGCCAGAAGAACTCGTTCACGTCGTCGTACATCACGCGGTCCACGATCGGCGACGACGCGCGGCCTTGAATTTCGCGTTGCAGAAACGCGTACAGCGGCCGGACGACGGAGTCGAGGTAGTCATCCGGTGGGTACGGCATTTCGCTGCCCTCCACGGGTTGCGCGATGACGAAATGGTCGCCAGCTGGCGGTTCCGTTGTGTTGAACGAAAACACCCCAGGGCTCCTGTCTTCCAAGGTCAGCGCGCACATCGCGGCGTGGAAGATGAAACACATCACTTCCGACGTATGCCGCAAATTCGCGCTTTCGCCGTAGAGTAAAAACCAAAGCACCAAGTGGTGGACGTGCGCGTTGGACATCACCGCGATTGACTGTTCGCGGTTGCTTTTATCCCACATGCCCTCGTTGTCCGCGGCCATGAACGCGGCGAGTGACAGAGTTCGCGTATTTTTTGTGGCGTCGTCGCGGTTCAAGTCTCTCCACCGGTCGCTCATGCGCGCCGAGCCCTTCACCCGGTCAAGCATCCCCGTGTACTCCCCCCAGTGCAGGTAGTTTTGAAACAAATGCCCGTGCAGGTCCTCCACCACGTCTCTGAACTGGCCTTCCGTCTCTCTGCCCCTCACGATGTCCGCTTTGCCGTCCATCGCGTTGCACAGCCAGTGCGTCAGGTGCTCCACCGCGTTGCCGAGGTTGCTCTCCACCTCGATTGGCGTGTCACTGAACGTGGCGTCCATGCACTTCTTCTGCAAACCGAAATTGGTCGCTAACGCTTCCGCGATCGGGAGTAGCCGCGCCCGGATCATCTCCTTGCGTTGATTAGTGGTCACCGGCCCGGTGTACGTCAAGTCCGGCGCGAGGCCCGGTTTCGTGGTGGGCAACGGCCTGGCGAACTGCACTTGCACCGCTCGCAGCCCTAGCACCTTGCGAACAAAACCCCTAACTTTCAAGTAATACTCCCTCGCCGATTTCGACGTGGAACTCGCGTTTACGTTTGAAATCACGTTGCGCCGGCGCATCTCCGTGCTCAGCACCGCGGCGTACGCGCGGTTGAACAGGATCTTGCCGTGCAGGTAGGATACTGGCAGTAGGGAAATCAAAAACAAAGCGGTGTGAAGCACCAGGCCTTGCACGACGTCCACTTCCCGGAGCATGCCGTCTGAGAAGTGTCGCAGCGCCAACAGTAACGGCCGCGCGGCGGGCGGCGGCGCGTCGCCGATGAGCGACGCCGCGCCGACCACCACGGACACCACGAAGAACCCGGCGCAGAAGAAAATAACCCGGTTACTGCCATCGGTGCTGTCGATCGCGTCCGCGAAGAGGTGCGCGCACAGCAGGTGGTGGAACAGCACCACTAAAAGTTTCACCACCACGCCGTACAGAAGCACCACGTAGTGCTTGTCCGTGACGGTCAGGTTGGGCGCCAGCCGGCTGGCGATGTTGAGCAGACGCCTGGGCCACAGGAAGCTCGGGGACGTGGCGAGGTAGTAAATCGTGGAAAGAAGCACGCCCGCGACACCGGCGGTGAGCACCACGACGCCTCGCAACGTTGGTTTGGTCATGATATCGTCCACCTGAAGCGCCGCGCAGGATCCGAACAGCAACATCGTCGGTACCGGCAGTAAGCGGTACACGATGTAATCGAACTTCCCTGATTTGGGCATCTGCCGCATGGCTTTCAAACGTTCCGCGTTCCAGGCGTGCCACGACCCCAAATTGCGGGTCCCGGGAACCCCGGTTTTGAACCCACTTCTTTCGTCGCTTTCGACGCGCCCGTTGCCGGACGTGGAGGACCGCTCCAATCCGAAGTCGATCCAACACGCCCACTCCACGAACCCGTGCCACACCATGCCTTCCTTGAACGACTGCGGGTGGAACAGCCACGGAGACAGGGTAAGGCACGCGATGGCGAACCAGACGTGCCACGTCGTCATGACGAACACGTACTGCGCGCCGTACCGCGAAATGAAGGTTAACATCAGCGTGTGCGTCGCCATGTGCATGGACGGGGTGATGTGCGACGACGCGTACCGCGTGTACAGGCTCACGAAGGACGATTTCATGTTCATCCCTCTTTTGGTGACTTGGTACAGCGCCTTGCCGGACAGCATGGTGTGGTCAATCGCGAAGCCCCGTGTTTTCGCGATGAACATGTTGAACAGGTGCGAGCCGGACGCGGCGTGTTCGTAGAAGCGCTGGAACATCTGAGATGAATAAAAGAAAGGGTCAGTCTTGAGTCTTGAGTATGGGTGTACTGTAGTATTGTATGTAGTGTAGTCGACCAGGGGCAGCAAACAGTGCACTTGTGATGAGTGTAGCAGTTGCTAGTACTGGTAAATGTTACTAGTAGTGCACAGTAATTAGTCAAAGAGGGGCGGTAAACGTTCGGCGGGATTTGGGAAACGCGCAATACGTACCTTCACCAAACCGCCGTCCAGCCACCCCTCCAGCATGGACGGCCACGCCATGACCAGCGAGGCTTGGATCATCCACTGGGACGGGTACAGCATTTCCAACCCGACCTCTTCGTGGAACCCCACCGAATCGAACGCGTCGCCTTCGCTGAAAAAGGTTTCGATGTGCAGCATCGCGATCATCAGCTTGCACACCACGAACGCGGAGAGGGACGCGAACAGGAGGAACTCGGCGAAGAAAATCCCGGCGCTGGATTGGAAAAACGAAAGCATCCGACACAAATCCAGGCGTTTCGCCATGCGGTGAAAGTCCCGCGAAATAAGCTGCATGCCGTTTCCGCTTGAGATTTTGAAGTTGAACTGGTTCGTGCCGTCGAAGGAAACCTCCCGCGCCTTGCCAACCATCATGAAACCCAAGTACTTCACCCTGCCGCCTCGTAGCACCAGGTTTATGCCGCCGAAAATGTCCTCGCTTAAATGAAGCTGCCTGGACGCTTTGGAAACGCCGCCGTTGCCTTTGATCCAAACAAGATCCCACACGTCAGGGTGGCCGTAGTGGAAACGCACGTTGAGTGGTTTGGCCATGAACCGCTGGACGATGGTACCGAACACCTGTTCCGAAAGAGCCGCGAAGGACGCGACGCTTCCGCTGCGGTCGGTGATGACCTGCTCGGGAAAACCAACAAGCCGCGTGTTCCCGGTAAACGCGCAAAGCACGCTTCGCATTTTCAGCGCCTCGGCGAGCTGGCAATCCTGTGAGTGGAAAAGAAAAGGGTCAGTCTTCCCGTAGCTTGTATGAGTAATTGCTCTGGACAATCGGCAAACAGTGTGTCAGGATTTGGGAAACGCGCAATACGTACCTGGTTCATGTCGATGGTCTGGACGTACAAACCCGTGGACATCCCCAGACCGAGGTTCTGGTTCTCGGGCTTGCCCTCGCCCACGATGGGAAACCCGGGCAACTGGATGCGGTGCGTTTGCTTTATGACCCCGTCAGTCGTCGCGATGCGCCGCGTGACGTACCACTTGGCGTTTGTTTCGCCGGAGCTCTTTTGGTCGTCATCGTCCCCGGCGTCTTCGCTGTGCGCGGTGACTACGCTCAAATGGCTGTGTTGCCGCAACAGCTGCTCAAGCGCCTCGTCGTTCGCTTCGTTGCCCTCCGTGCCAAACACCTGCGCGCAAACAATGTGGTTGTACTTCACGTGAACCAGGGCTTCGATATCCGATTCGGGGACGTTCTCCAGGCGCGCCAAAACGCGCGTCGCGTCGGCGTACGCCGCCATGCCCCGCACCGTGCGCAGCATGGTTTGCGACCGGCCGCTCGCCCAACGCATGATCTCTGACAGCAAACGCTTGCTTTCGGTGTCCGTCTGCTGTCCGCCGCTCGCGTCGCTGCTCAAAACGCTCGCGTCGTGCAGCTTGGATAACAAATGCTCGTAATCCTGCCCAGGTAACGTCAAGCCGCATCGCTGCAGCATCGCGCTCCACTCAGTGGGCATCATGGAAATCAAAAAACGCAACGTACTGACGTTTTCGCCGTCCACCCGCTGCGACATGTGCGCCGGGGAAAACGCAACCTCTTCCTTGTACAAGGGCGTAAGGGTCACGAAGGACGGGACGTTGCCCACCGCGCAAGGGCGCTCGAGCTGCGGGTCCGTGAATGACTCGAGGAAGAAACGCAGGACGTCCCGCGCCTCGGGCGACGCCGGCTCCGCCGCAGGGTTCGCCGTGGTCAGAGTGACGAAAACGTGCTCAATCGCGGTTTTCCCGGCCCTAGTACCGAGCGCCTTCGCGCAGTGGTTCAATACATGCGCCGCGTTGTCGCACTTTGTGAAATCAACAAGACCCCGAATCCAGCCCACGACGTTTCGCAGCGACTCCGCCACCTGCTTGCCCGCGTCGTCTTCCAACTCGCGGTCGTCCGCCAAAACGTCGACGATCACGGTGAGCATCCCCGTCAGCGCGGCGCCCGCTGCGGAGACGTGCTCGGGAACCAGGTCGTGCGTAGGGTCCGCGGCGGCGGCGCGCAGCGCGGTGAACGCCACGATGGCGCGGCCGCGCAGCGCCACCAAAGTGTCCGCGGCGACGGCTTGTCTTCTCACCACCGCACACGCGATCAAGCTGAACGCGACTGAAAGGGATTCCGTGACGCTTTCCTTCGCCGTGGGTGGCGCGAGACCCAGCACGGCGACAAACAGAAACGTAAACGAATCCGCGGTTTGCGCGAAAACCGCGGGCAACATCGAGTACGTCATGTTGACGTTCCTGGACGCGCCCGCTTTGGAGAACACGGGCGCAGAGAGCATGGCGGGGAACAGGAGGTAGCAATTGGCGCCTCCTTGTTCGGGGGCGTTTCCGAAAAATGAATCAACCGCGTCGCCTTTGAGTCGCGCGAACAGCAGTAGGGAAAGTTCCTCGTCGCTGAGCAAATCGCGATCGCGAAGCGACATCACGACTTCGTTCCACGCTTTCGCAAATACGTCCCAGGTTTCGGAAACCGCCTCTGGGCACAAAACGGTTTTGGGCGACGGTGCGATCGCGGGCCGCCCGTTCGTGGTCAATACGCGTTTTTCGAACGCCATCACCCGAGTAGGCAAATCCCTCACAACCTTTGACCACCCGTCCGCCACGCCCCGCCACCGGAACCGCGAAAACGCGGACGCGAACCCAAGCGCGGCGAGGTAGTAGAAAAACGTGTTGCAGTAGTAAAGCATCAGGTTCGGTAACCACCGCTCGAACAGCATCAGGAGCTTGTACGCGTACCGCCGGAACAAACGCATGGCTTGAATCACCACAACCGGAACCTCCTCCGCGTAGTCGTACTGGTCGCAGTCCTCGCCAGCGAAGTTGTAGTTCCAGCAGTACAAGTCGATCTGCATGATCGCCCGGGACGGGACCACCAGGGCGTGCACGATGAACACGTAGTCCATGGCGAACTTCACGAGAAGCACGACTTACGATAAATAAAAGAAAGTGTCAGTCTTGTATGGGAAAACAGTCGGCGGGATTTGGGAAAGCCCCAATACGTACCTGTCCAGAAAAGCCGGTACGACGCGGTATCCGCCGGGTCGTCCACGGCTAAATCCCTGGTGCTCCTTTTGCCCACCAAGTCGCCGTCAGGATCAGGTCCGCCCAGCGGGTAGTACCCCACGATCTCAACCAGGTTGAAAAGAAGGTAGGGGGCGCAAATTCCACTGAAAAACAGGTCGGTGGAAACGCCGCTCCCGGCGCAAATCCCGAAGCCGCACAAAACGCAAAACGCCGCGACCAAGCGAACCGCGGAGGACGTTTTGCTCCACATTAACTGCTGGCCATGAATGAAAAGCGAGTGCGCTTCCAGTACCATCGAGCAGAACGCGGATGTCAAACCCGCGGAGGCGAAAACGGGTAGCTTCCCGAAACCCACAAACGCGTGCACTACTAAAAAGTGGAACACGATTGACAGGAACGTGAACATGCGGTGGAAGTTCACGAAAACGGTGCCCCAGCCGAGGTGTTCCTGGAACGTTTTCGAAAACACAGAGGCTAACCGCTGGTTTTTGTCCGTCGCGGTCTGCGCGGTTCGGCAAAAGTGCCTGAATCGGGCGTACGCGCCTGTCACTTGTTCCTGCTGGTCTGGTGTGGAAGGCACCAAAACGTTTTCAAACAAAACTTTTACTGAAGTTTGTTTCCAGAAAAACTCGTTTACGTCGTCGTACCCGACGCGCGCGTGCAGTCGCTTGCCGAGGTTCATTGATTCCACGATGGCGCCGTGAAAGGGGGTGATGATTGAGGTCACGAAATCCCCAGACGGAAGATTCAAACCCGATCCCTTCAGCGCGCGGATTGCATTGTTACCTTTACTGGAAGGCGCCGCCACGGAACACGCCGCGGCGTGGTAGGTGAAGGAAACCATCTCCGGGGTGAGCCTGCAGTTCGCGGCTTCCGAGTAAATCAACTCGAACAGGGCGATTTGGAACAAGCGCGTGTCTACGAGCGCGCCGCCTCTGGGTTGCTTGTTTTGGGAGCCAGGGCCGTGCACCTGTCCTAGGCTCGTTTCGTTACCAGGGGTGGTCAGGTCGTCAAACCCCGTGTGCCCGAGCCACCGGTCGTACCCGGCAAAGGTTTTCTGGTGCAGCGTTTCCACCGCGAACTCGGCGGGTTCGCCAAACGAGGTTTCCACCCCCGACGAAACCACGGGGCACGCAGTGATTTGCGTAAGGTTCCACAGGTTCTTCGCCATGCGGTCGGTGACCAGCTCGGCGGTGCTTTCCGGGGAATCGGAATGGCCAACGTTGCTGTTGCTTTCTTTGGACTGGAACCCGAACAAAAATGAAAGGGTACCCGCCATCGGCGCGACCCTCGCGCGCCACGCCTCGACGCCTTTTTCAATCGCGGAACCCCCGGTGGGCGCCGGGCCTCGGCGGGATAAACGAGGCTCGTCGTCTTTTGCCGTGTCGTCGTCGTCAACGGGCTCGTCCCGCAGCTCCACCGAAAACGGCGCGTTCACGGCAGGCTTTCTTGACAGCAACGAATCAGCGGCGTTGTTCGCCACAACCTCGTCGGGCGCCGGCGCGACAATAAGAAAAGACGCACCCGGCGCGCCCGAGCGCGACAGCGAAATCAGCGCGTCCCTTACCATCCTCCGCAGCTGTTTCCGCTTCATGAGCAGCGCGATTGCTAGGTAAACCCCTCCAAAAACCATCAGCACGGTTGTGACCTGCACCTCCAGTTTCATCGCGTCCATCTGCTCCTGCTGCGGACAACTCGTATCACCGGGTTGCTTGAACTCCAGCGAGGCTTTCGTGATCCAACCCACCACGTCGTCCATCACCTTCGGCGCGGGCGGGCACGTCTGCGGGCTCCGCTTGTGGATCTGCGCCTGCGCGTGGCATGTTAAAAACGTGCTTTGCAAGTTCGAGGAAACCGGGTTTATCACGTTCTTCGGGTGGTTCAGCTGCACCGTGAAGTTCTCGAAGTGCGCGAAAATAGGCACGGGCTTGTCCGGCCTTAGTTTAATTTCGTGAAACGCCTCCGCCTCGGCGCGCATAAACGTCTCCATCGTGCGCAGCACGTACGATTTCATCGCCCGCCCGCAGTTGACGTACTTCTCGGGGTCGTAAGGCTGCGTCGCGAGGTCTTGCCCGATGAAAGGCGTACATGACCCGCCCTCGCCCCAAACAAGCTTCAGCATGAAGTACGCCGCTCGCGGTCGTAACAAATCCACCTTGTTAATACTGCACCGCTGTTTCACCGCCATCAACCCGAACCACTCCTCGTTGACGTACAAATCGGGCTGCGTCGGCGACGCGTACCCGCACGGCGAGTGCAGGTACTCCTTTAGTGATGGACAGACTCGTGTGATTACGGGTACGCGTTCGTCCGTAGTGGGCACTGGCGTGACTGCTTTGCCTTTCCAGTACTCGTCAACCCAGGACATGATAGCGCCGCCTGAGATGAACCGATTAGCGCAACCCGCGGCGCACGTCGTGGCGTGCCGCTCCAAATCCTCCACCATCGTGATGAGCCAATCCGCTTGGCTCACTTCGTCTTCGTTGCCCATGGTGTCGTACGCGTTCCACCCTTCTAACTGTGGGCTTAGTGAATACGCATCAACCCCGTACTCCGAAATGATCATGGGTTTCTTGGAAACCGTGTGGAAGCGCTGGAAAAGCCCCATGGGCGAGAAGTACCGCCGCGTGTAAAGGTTGACGCCCCAGAAATCCAGGTTAATCATGTACCGGTCCGCCATCTTGATCCACGCCGCGGCGCCCCACATCTGCATGCCCACCAGGTGTTGTTTCGATACGGGTAGGTTGACGTTCGCAAGCGCGGTGCCGCACATCATGCCTTCTTGTTTCACCGCGCCGCAAAGCAAATTAATGGATTTCATCAGCTTTTCAATCGAGTTGGAAAACTGACACCCGCTTATCCCGAAGTTCTCGGCTAAGTCCTTGTCGCACACGAACAGGTTCCACGGGCCGTTCAGCTCGTTCCCTATGATCCACCCCACCACCGCGGGGTGCTTCGCGGCGCGTATCAACGCCCGAATTTTAACCTGCGTCTTCCGCATGGACTCCTCGTCGTTGAAAAAAGTCTTCGTGCCGTCCTCGAAGTCGTACCCGACCACGATGTTGATGCCGTACCGCGAGCACAAATCGAAGAAATGAACGTGCCGGTGCGAGTACTTCAGGGTGTATATCCGTAGGGTGTTAATCCCAGCCGCGGCGATGAGGGGGATGTCGCGTTCGTAAATTCCAGCGTACTCGCTGGTAAAGAAATCCCCGTACGGTTCGAACCAATCCGGGTCCCACCCCACCGGAACGGGCGAGTAACAAAGCGCGCGCATCAACCAAGGCTTGGTATAGGTAAAACAAAGTGTCAGTCTTGTTTTTGGGGCAAACAACACAGTCGACGGTATTTGGGAAACGCGCGCCCGGCCGTACCTTCCCGTCCAGGTACAACGTCCGGCCCAGCCGTCGCAACCGGCCGGTGTCGCTCGTGTAGTTCAAGGATGGCGGGTTCAAAAACTTCTCAACCATCGTATCGCGGCCGCTCCGTGTGCGATACTCCAGCTCAGCGTCCACGAACGCGGGGTCGTACCAGCTCGCAGTGTCCGCCGGAGTTACCCCGTTTGTTTTCTCTGCTGAATCTTTGGACCGCGTACTCCCCGCCGCCCCGCGAACGCGGCGCTCTCCGGTCGCGACGTCCTGCCCCAGCTTCGGCAGGTTCTTTCCTGACCACGTGAAGGTTGTGGTGATGTCCCCGGCTAGTTTAGAGTGGGGCGCATCCAGGGATACGCGCGAGTGGAGCGTATCCAGCGATACGCGCTCGTCTCTTCCTTCTCCTTCTTCTCCGTCGTCGCCTTCCCACGCGGACGAGCTCACCGAGCCAAGATCCCACTCGTCCTCCCCCGGCCCCCCGGTGGTGTCCCCCTCCCCATCACCTTGACCAGTTCCCGATGCGCTCCAGTCCATGGAGGCGAGGTGCGCGGCACCGCCATGCTCCGCGAGCCACGCGTGTTTCCGCCCGCGCACGTCCCAGTCAGTTGCCGGGCGAGCGCGCGCGCCCCCCCCGTCCTCGCGGTGGGCGCGCCGAACGGAAGTTTCGTGGGCCATGTCCACCTGATGACTGCGACGCGCGTCTCCGTTCACGCCCGTGTTCCTCACCGTCCGTGTCTCGTACGTGTCAGAAGACGCTGCGGCCCCGAGAGAGGCGTAGGACGACGCGGAAGGCGCGCTGACGACGTTCTCCCCGAACCCTCCCCCTCCCCCGCTCGCCATCGTACCCACCGCGACCATCCACCCGAGGATGCCCACCAAAAGAACACCCGAGCTCAGCGCGGTCGCGAGCAGCCTGGCGCCGCCGCCGACCTCGTGCTCGCGCACGCGGCCCATCGCGCGCGATGGGGTCGAGCCGCCGCCGAGGGACCGGGACGGACTCTACAGACAGCACGAGCGCCCGCGGTTACACACCGAGCGGGAGCCGTAGTGCGTAAGTCTGAATGTCGTTGAGATTCGCCTCGCAACCGCGGCTCACATTCGTTCGCTTCCAATCGCGTCATTTCGAGTCGGTCGATGGCAGCTTTTTGATGACTGTTTGCTCATACAAGGCAATTCTCGCACTGTTACTTTTTGATTTCCTGTTTCGCTCGCATTTTCCTCGCCCGCCTCGGCCCGTCCCGCGCCACAACACCCGCGCGGTGGCGTGGACACCCGTCGACACGCCCGCCCGTGTCTCCGTGTTACCGAACACCGACGGTTTCAGGTCCAGGGTTCGCCAAGAGACTGAACAACCCGCGCTAACCGCGCTCGTGTCCCGTGTGACGATGACGATGTCGTCGCGCCGAGCCAACACACACACACGTCGAAAAGGTCGCGCCGTGGCCGCGGCCGCGCTGTTACTGTTCGCGAGCGGCGTGTCCTGTGCCGAGGGCGATGTGGTGGACGCCGCGGCGAACGACAGAAGCATCATGGACATCGCATCCATGAACCACGTGCAAGGCGGTTTAAACACGGCTTCGCAGACACTTTCCGGGTTGCACACCGCGGGGCCTTCGCGTGATGCGCGTGAAACCGCGCGCGGTTCCGTGCGATCGAACCGCGAAACGCACCCCGATTTCCAGGAGTTCCTTCACAAACACAAAGGTTTGGATCATACGTATTGCCCGAACCAGGGACCGGACGTGCCGTGCATCGAAGCGCTGCGCAGGTACGTAACGGCGCCCGCGGGAAGGGGCCTCTGCGAGCGACGAAACACCCTCCCGCGTTCGACACAAAGCGTGTGTCGACATTTCCGGTCGATTTCCAAATCAAATGTTTTCATGCCGATCAAATCGAACGACGCACCTTTGAAGCTGTTTTTAAAAATGCACCGCTGACTTTTCTTCTTTTTTTCCTCCTTTTCCCTCCTCCGCAGAGAGCTGAGTTTCCTGGAGAACCAGGCGATCATCGAGGCGCACAACTCCCGGAGCGACAGCACGTTCAAGATGAAGCAAACCCCTTACGCGGATTACACCGCGTCCGAGTTCACCGCGAACGTTTTGAAGTACACGGGGAAGCGCACGCTTTCGGAAAAGAAGGCGCAGAAGGAGACGCGGGCCTTTGCTAAAAAGTTCGGCGTCGCGGGCGTGACGCCCAGTGGTCGCCTCGGCACGCAGGACTACCCACTGAACTTCGACTGGGCAGCGCAAGCCGAGGTGATGGGCAAGATACACACCCAAAAGACGTCCTGCGCGTCGTGCTGGGCGTACACGTCCACGGACACGATTGAAGCGCAAACCGTTATTTCCGGCCGCCGCGCGAAGCACGTGGAGCTCAGCGCCGAGCAGCTTATTAACTGCGACGGGTACGACTCCGGGTGCAACACCGGGAACATGTTCACCGCGTACGAGTGGATCCACGAAAACGGCGGGCTAGCCACGGCCCGGGCGTTCCACGGAGCCGCGGAGGTGGCGAGCGCGGGAAGGGCGGCTGTTTTTGACTCGAGCGCGTCGGCGTCGGCGTCGGCGCTGGGCCGGTTCGAACTCGACGGCGACTCTCCGTTGGGGATTTACCGGGAAACCAAGCTCGGCTCTGAAGAGGAAAAACGGGAGCTGGATTCCATCGAAAGCGGGCTGGGCAGCAGCAACGGCAATTGCCCGGTCAACCTGCAGCTCATGGACCGGGTGTTTGGGTACTGCGAGCTAGATTTCGAAGCCGGGGAAGACGCGCTCCTCGCGGCGGTGGCGAAGCACCCCGTTGCCGTGGGAATCAACGCCAACAAGGTGTTCCAGCTGTACGCGTCCGGGATCATCAGCAGTAAGGACTGCGGGCCCGCGCCGCACACATCCGAGGCGGAAATAATGGCAATCAACCACGCCGTGGTGGTGACGGGGTGGGGCGAGGAGATTATCGGTGGGGTGAACATGAAGTTTTGGATTTTGAAAAACTCCTTTGGCGACCGGTGGGGCGACGCCGGGTACTTCAAACTGGAGCGCGGCAAGCACACCCTGGACAACGAAGGGTTCGGTACCTGCGGCCTGCACTTCGAGTCCGTGTACCCGGTGATGGAGGAAACCGCGGGCGCCAGCGCGTGCGTCCCGGGAAGCACGTTCCGCACAAAGTACTACAGCGCGGCGAGCGCCGCGGGGTTGGGCGCCAATTACAAGTACGTCTTTGAATCCATGCAAAACGCGTTGGTTGGCACGGGAGGGCACAGAGGCGCGGCGATTGGTCTGGTTGGCCTCGGGTTCGCGGGCGGGGTCGTCGCCGCGGTGGTCGCGGTGTACACGAGCCGGTCGGAGCGGTGGTCGAAAAAAGCCTCCGCGGAAGGCGCGGCGCTCATTCCGCGGTGAAAGAAAACGCGTGTCATACATACATAGAAGTACATATTGCCTCTCCAAATCGCCGCGGGACTTCTTCTGACTATTCGGGTACGCCGTTCGCCACCGCCCACTCCAGTATGTACCCTCTCGCAACAAAGCGCGTGCTCCGGTCCCACGGGCAGCCGTTCGCGCGCAACCACTGCAGCATCTCGAGGTGCCCGCCCTGCGCCGCACTCGAGCACGTCATCTCGTTCCACGGGCAGCCGTGCGCGCGCAACCACTGCAGCATCTCGAAGTGCCCGTGCCGCGCCGCTTCCGTGCATGCATTCTTGTCCCACGGGCATCCGTTTTCGTGCGCCCACTGCAGTATCTCGAGGTGCCCGCACCCCGTCGCCATTGCGCACGTGTTTTCGGCCCACGGGCAGCCGTTCGCGCGCGCCCACTGCAGCACCTCGAGGTGTCCGCCCAATGCCGCCAACCAGCACGTCCTCTCGTCCCACGGGCAGCCGTTCGCGCGCGCCCACTGCAGCACCTCGAGGTGTCCGCCCAATGCCGCCAACCAGCACGTCCTCTCGTCCCACGGGCAGCCGTGCGCGTGCGCCCACTGCAGCATATCGAGTCGCCCGCCATACGCCGCCCCCGAGCACGTCCTCTCGTCCCACGGGCATCCGTTTGCGCGCAATCACTGCAGCATCTCGAGGTGCCCGCCGCTTGCTGCCCTAAAGCACGTATCCTCGACCCACGGGCAGCCGTTCGCGCGCGCCCACTGCAGCATATCGAGTCGCCCGCCATACGCCGCCTCCGAGCACGTATCCTCGTCCCATGGGCATCCGTTTGCGCGCAACCACTGCAGCACCTCGAGGTACCCGCCCTGCGCTGCCATTGCGCACGTGTAACCGTCCCACGAGCAGCCGTTCGCATGCGCCCAATGCAGCACCTCGAGGTGACCGCCCTCCGCCGCCCCATGACACACATTCTCGTCACACGGGCAGCCGTTCGCGCGCAACCACTGAAGCACCTCGAGATGCCCGCCCCTCGCCGCCTCCCTGCACGTATTCATGTTCCACGGGCAGTCGTTCGCGCGAGCCCACTGTATCACCTCGAGTTGCCCGCCCTTCGCCGCAGACGCGCACGTGCGACAGTCCCACGGCCAGCCGTCCGCGCGCAACAACTTCAACTCTTCGCGCTGTCCGGTTCTCGCCGCTGTTTCGCACACGAGTTCTTTACGCGACAGACGACCTTGCCGGTTCAGGCGTTTCAGCGCGCTGAAACATCCGAGCTCTACGGCTTCTCGTTCTTGCAGCTCTTCAAACTGAAGTCCCGTCGCCGCCACCGCGTCGCGCATCGCGCGGCTCACCGCTGGGAGCCGTGCGAGATCTGCGGGATCGTCGAAATGCTCAGACCTGAGAACGTGAGTGACGACGATGTCGTCGAGAAGGCCCGGGATCGCGTCTTGCGCGTCGGCAAGGCTCGCAGGAGTATCGACGGTCGTGGTATCACCGCTCGAGCCAGTCATGGCGGTATGCGCTGCGTTGGAAGACATGGCGTGTGCGCGTCGTTGTGAATCGTGGCTTCCGAATCGTGGCTTCCGAGAAAAGCGTTTCGAACTTTTAGGGTTGAGAAAATACGCACTCGTCGATATCCACATCGCACCTGCGTAAGTCGCGGTGTACACGAGCCGGTCGTCCGCGGTGGTCTACAAAAATCCTCCGAGGAAGGAAGGCGCCGCGCTCGTTCCGCGGCGAATACTTGTAATACTTGTAAGGTGCTAATATGAAAATGCTAGATTAAGGCGTGTGCGCGCTCGTGGCTTTCACGAATTCGCACTCGCGGTAAGCCTGTTGTTCTGCTGTATCTGGGTAAGGAAACACTTAGGTACCTAAGCCGGTGGTATCTACTACCACGCGTCCTCGGTCGCTTCCTGTTTCTCTTCAATTGCGTTCATTTCCTCCTCCACGTCCTTCAGCGCGTCGCTCGCGAGTTTGGCGACGTACGACCCGCTTACCAGCGCCAAAGCAAACCCGCCTCCGATTTGCAAAGCGTGCGTGTACCCAAAATCATTCGCGCCGCCGCCCGCCCCCGCTTCCATCATTGTGCGCCCCACCGACCCGGCTGAGACGTAGGCGAACGTGCCAGGTAACATCCCAATCCAGCTCGCGAGGACGTACGGTTTCGTCTTGACAGATGTCAAGCCGTACAGGTAGTTGGACAGCGCGAACGGCGTCAGCGGCGACAGCCGCAACAGCGCCACCACGCGGAAGGAATCCTCCCCGATCGCGTTGTCAATCGCGGTGAACTTCGGGTACCTGATCGCCAGGTCCCGAACTTTGTCCCGGAACAGGTACCGCGCAATGAGAAAACTCGCGGTCGCCGCTATTGTCGCGCTTATGCTGACCTGGCCCGATGAAAAAGAAAGTGTCAGTCTCTCGGGCCATGTGTATGAGGGTTGGGAAGGGTAGACGGAGTGGGGTCCGTACTTTCCGACTGTACTCCATACTTGTACAGTACAGTAATCAGGGAGGCGGAACGTGGTGATTGGGAAATACGTACAATCGCCGTGCCTTGCGCCGGGCCGAAAATAGCCCCGGCGCTCATGGTGAGCGGAATCGCGGGCACCGCCAGGATCTCCAGGAGCACGTAAAGGGTCATGAAAGAAGCTGGGCCTGCGGGGCCTAGTGATTCGACATACCCAGTGAACCACGTCAAGAAACTTGAGATGTCATCCTTGTAAAAGGCGCCTATGCCTACTAAAAGCGCGACGGCGACTAACGGGAACGCAGTCGCGATGAGCGCGGTTTTGTTTTGAGAGTCAGCGTCGGAAATCAATCCAGGATGCGTGCCATCTATTGTGTCCCTAGTGTCCCGGATAAACTCAACCTCGCCACCGGGCACGTCTTGCGAGTCTGAAATGGCGCGAAGATTCGTGCGCGTGGTGCGGCTAAGCTTTTCGGTACCGTGTGTCGCGCCGACTCGTACGCTGTTTTCGGAATAATCGCCATATTCGAAGTATATTCCTCGGGAGTGACGTGCGCGGTTTCGGGGCGCCGCGACCGCACGGACCGCGACGGAGCCCGCGTTTCGTCGGGACTGAACAACCGATCTGCGCGCCAGGCGACGCACACCCGCGCGCGCGGTCGCGGCGGACATTTGGACATTTGAAAACGCAGGAGGCGTCGCCACCGAGGACCAGTGCGTGAACGTCATCCCGAAATCGGCTCACGTCACTACACTGACGTCGCCGAATGTTCTATATTTATTCCTCCGCGTACCGCTCTCCTGCTGTGACACGCCGCGCTCAGACGCACGCGCAAATCTCGTAAATCCTTCGTCGTGATGTGAATCAAATAGTGACTGACCTCCTCGCCGCACCGCGCCCGTGACTCTGCGCGTTGCACCGCGACGGTCCAGACCGATTGTGATGGATGATGATGATGACTCAGTTATCCAAGTCACCCCGTTGCTGCGAGCCGATTTGATGAATTTCTTGTGATTTCTTCATGATTGTGCCGAATTTGGCTTTTCGGTTTTCTCGGACTGGTGAGCTGTGCTGCGGTGTGTGTCCTTTCGGTGGTAGAGGTTTTTAAACGGGCCCGAAGGGCGCCGGCCAAAAGACCCGTGAGAAGTGGAGTCGTGGACTCCAGACGCAAAACTTGACTTGACTTTTGACCTTTTTTGTGCGGCGTGACAGACACAGGAAATGTGCGACGGGAGGAAGAGGAGGAAGACGCAGCGGCTAGCCAAGCGTACCCGTAGTGCGGTCGTCTTCGAAGTATGTACCGTAGACTAGTGTTTTCATCTTCTCAAAATTTGGGTGCGCCGTTCGCCTGAGCCCAAGATAACAACTTGGAGTGCGCGTTCCGCGCCGCGTACTTGCACGTCCACCCGTCCCACGGGCAGCCGTTCGCGCGCGCCCACTGCAGCACCTCGAGGTGTCCGTCACTTGCCGCGTACATGCACGTGCCTGCGTCCCACGGGCAGCCGTTTGCGCGCGCCCACTGTAGCACCTCGAGGTGCCCGCCCCTCGCCGCCGCCCTGCGCGTCATCTCGTCCCACGGACAGTTGTTCGTGCGCAACCACTGCAGCACCTCGAGGTGCCCGCCCAAAGCCGCCGCCGAGCACGTGTCCCGGTCCCACGGCCAGCCGTCCGCACGCAACACCGTCAACTCCTCGAGATGTCCAACCCTCGCCGCTGCCTCACAAAGGCGTTCTCGACGCGACAGGCGACCTCCCCGTTGCAGGCGCTGCAGCGCGCTTAAACATCCGAGTTCCACGGCTTCTTCCTCACCAAGCTCTTTAAACCGAAGCCCCGTCGCCGCCACCGCGTCGCGCATCGCGCGGCTCACCGCTTTGAGCCGTGCCAGAACGGCGGGATCGTCGAAATGCTCAGATCTGAGAACGTGAGTGACCACGAGGTTGTTGGGGAGGCGGGGGATGGCCTCGCCCGCGTCGGCAAGGCTCGCGGGAGTAGCGACGGTCGCGATATCACCATCCGCGTCAGGCATGGCGATATGCGCTGCGTCGGAGGATATGTGGACCGTGTGTCGTGTGCGCGTCGTTGTGCAGTCGAGGCTTCCGAGGGGCGTTTTTGGAAGACGGAACTCCGAAAAGAAATCAAAATTACACCACCCACATCCGTAACCTCCGTCACGCCGCCTGCTGGAAAAAGCTTTTAATGCTCTCCCCCGCAGGCGCGCTTTCCCCTCGCCTTCTTTTTTGTTTGCCCCCCACGCCTTGCGCACTCCCACTTCCCTGCGATCCCCAACTCGAGCCTTTAGAGGTCGAGGCCTGCGAGTGATCGGATGCGTCGGAAACTGTTTTTCGGCGCGCTTTCGCGTTTTTCGCCTCGGCGCTCTTCTCCGCGCGTCGCTTCTTCGCCAGCGTAACCGCTTTGCCTTTGCGTCGCTCGGCGAAGGCGGCGAAGACGTTGGTGTTCCAAGCGGACGAAGCGGGTGTGCTCGGTGTACTAGGTGTACTAGGTGTACTTGGCCCCACGTTGGCGGCCTGTGGTTGTTTTTCTGGTTCGCCCATATTTCCAGGCACTTCAGTATCTGTTTCCCGAACAAGCAGCCCCCGGTCCTGGTCGTCGTTTCCAGCCACGGTTCCCTCGGTCTCGTCGCGCGGTTCGTCAAACGGATCCGCCGCGTCTACCGAAACTCTTTGAGATATCTCAAAACCTTCGTCGCCCGCGGTACTCGTCGGAACCGCCAGCAGTGCGGTCCTTTCCAAACCCGCGTCGTCTCCTGTTTCGCGTGCCTGGTCGTCCCGGTCATCCCCGCTTTCGCGTCCCCCCCCCTCCGCCGCCGTCTCCAGAAACAAGTCCCATCTCTCATCCATCTCGTCCTCGTCCTCGTCCTCCTCCGACGACTCCACGTTCAGTGGGGCGGATTGCGGGACGTGTGGGGCCGGTTTCGTGAACAGCTCGCGTACGGCGTGCGGTGTCGAGGCACCCGCGCTGCCCGTCGCCGTCGTCGCCCCGACGTCCTCCCCAGAAACCCACCACTTCCCTACGGATCCGTCCGCTTGGAACACGAACCCTTGCTCCTCACCAGGCGCCGGCCCCAGGGTGTTCGCTTTGGGCACGAAAGGACACGCCCACTTGGGAAGCGGCCGCGGCCGTCCCCCCTGCGACGTGTCCCACGACCGCACGCACACCGCGCGGTTAGCGAATGCAGCGGCGACCTCGGGGCGACTCATTCCGCGGCAAATGCTCGCCACGCTGAGATAAATAAAAGAAAGTGTCAGTCTGTATGAGAACACACGGAGGCGGGATTTGGGAAAGGCCCGATACGTACCTTGATCCGAGGAAAACGTTCACGGTTGGCAGAAACTCCAGCCGCCGCGTCAAGACCATCGTAGGAACAACCGCGGTCGCCGCGTCCAAAAAAACCTCGTTGGTCTGGAAGTACGTGCCGTGCAAGGGGAACTTGGCATACATCGCGGCGCGGCACGGCACGAGAATGGAAAGCGCGGTGACTGCGATGAAGAAAATAAAACGTCAGTCTTGAGTCGGCAGTGTGGGTGTACTTCGTAATGCTTATGAGTAAACAGTCGTAGTAATCGGGCCGAACAGTGCACTTGTGATGTATTTGTAAGAATTGCCAGTACTGGTAAATGTTACTAGTACTGGCATTGCTACATACATCACGAGTACTGGCAATGCTACATACATCACAAGTAGTGCACTCAAAGAGGGTCCGTAAAAAGTGTGCCTGGATTTGGGAAATACAACACGTACCTTCGCACCCGGCGTTTTCGGTGGCGCGCTTCGCCGCCGCGACCGCCGCGACGGAGGTGCACTGCGGTTGTGAACGAAAAGTGTCAGCCGTGTATGGGCAAGCAGTGTGCCTGGATTCGGGAAACGCCCAAGGCCGTACCTCCACGGCGAGGTAGCAATCAAAATCCACCGCCGGCGCCCTTAGTTTCAGGGACTCGGGGATCATATCTGCGGGAAGACTCCACGCGACGAGCTCGTGCCGCATGCGGTTCGTGGACATCGCGGGCAAACGCGTGCGCAGTTGCAGGGGAGACTCTAAGTGCGACGCGGCGTGTTCCGCGGCGGCGCGCGCGAATCCCTTGGCCGGAGTAGTGTGGGTGTTTTCGACTCCCGCGATGTCTTCGATGTCGCCGAAATCGCGCGCCGCGTCGTGTGTGTCGTCGCCCCTCGCGCCCACCACCACCTCGCCGTTCGCGTCCACGCGCACGACGTCGTCCCTGATTTCCGCTCCGTCGTCGTCCGGCGCGGCGGGGGCCATCACGCCGCGCGCGGCGGTGATAAGCTCGAATGCGTGCGGGGCGTGTGGATGGGAACACTTGTCCGGGTGCACTAGTCTTGATAGCTTTCCGTGCGCGGCCTTGGCTTCATTCCAGCCCGCGCCGGGATCCAAGAGCAACACGGCGGGAGCGCCGCAGGAAGGGCGACCGTTTTCGTGCCAACGCTTGCCCGCGGCGAGCACGGACTCGAGGTCAGAACCGGAACCGGAACCAGGGGGGGTTGGTGTGTCAGGGGAAGAAGGAGTCGTTTTTTCAGAAGTTCCGTTTGTGCCCAACGTATCAACCGTCGTCTGCACCGGCGTCGCCGCGGCTCGCGCCGGGATAGGCGCGGGCGCCGGTAACCCGTCCTCGCCGACCAGGTGCTTCCCCCCCGAGCTGGCGTACTCGCACATATCACGCAGCGGACACGCGCCGCAGTTAGGGGTTCTTTTCTCGCAAAACACCTGAGATAAAGAAAAGAAAGTGTCAGTCTTGTATGGGCAAACAGTCGGAGGGATTCGGTAAATGTAATACGTACCTTCCCCAGCGTGATCATGTGGTAGTGCAGTTCGAACAAGGTCTGCAACCCGAACGAGTTCAAGCGTTCGCGAAGGAACGTGTACACCGCCGGTTCCGGGGCGTACTGCGACAGTTCCTCCAGGGACTCTTCCGTTTCAAGAGGGACCCACCCAAGGCGGGCCATGATCCGCCCCACGTTCACGTCAACCGGGAAGTCCGCGCGGTAAAGCGCCAGGAGTAGAATGCAACTCACCGTTTTCACGCCGTAGCCTTCCATGGATAGCAAATAACCGCGCGCCTCGTCCGTGGGGACGTTTCGCAGAAACTCGAGGCTCAACACCCCGTTGCGCTCACGCTGCACCCGCCGCAACACCCGCTGGATCCTCGCGGCGAGCATGAAGTGCATGCCTCGGCACTTTATGCACTCCACCACGTCTTGAACAGGCGACTCCATCACCGCGCGCCAGTTGATCAAGTCGTGCGTCTCTTGCGGCCGGGGGGAGGGGTCGGGGACCAAAAGCGCTTTCGCCGCGAGCGCCAGGCGCTCGTCGCGAACGACCTGGTCTTTGGTCTTTTTCTTCACCGGGGGGGGGGGCGGTGGGGTTGGCGGTGTCACGCCGCCCACCGTTGGCGGTGTGCTTTCAATCAATGAATCGCCGTTTGGTGTCAAAGCCACGGGCGTTCCTGGAGCGCACGCCAGTCCAGGGTCAAACCCGGCAACAATCAGCGCCGCCGCCGCCCTGGCCGCCGCGAAGACCAACTCCGGCTGGACGATAGGTGGCGTGTTTGCCACGCGCGTTTCGTGGCGCGTACGTTTCGGCGACCCGAACGCGTTCGCGTGTTCTTGAGTTACACACCCTTGCGCGATGGCTTCGTCGAAAATTGCGTCCACGTCGTCCTGTTCCACGTTCACAGGAGGCGCGATGACCGAACGGCGTTCCATGTCACCCACCGCAGCGAGCGCGGCGGCGCCTTCCGCCGCGTCAACCGCGGCGGCGATGAGTTGCGCAATCGCGTCGCGCGCCACCGCCGCGGCTTCGGTCTTGGGATAGGTAAAACAAAGTGTCAGTCTTGTATGGGCAAACAGTCTTGGGAGGCGGGATTTGGGCTGGAAAAGGCCCGTACCTTCGTCCCGCTCGTTTCGCGCGCCACGAGTACCCCCGGCAACACCGGATCCACGTCCGCCTCACCTTTTGGAGCACTCCACTCCGGCGCGACGCGCGTGCCGTCACCGGGAAACCGCGCGGCGAGGTTCATAATCGCCGAACTCGACAAAACGTCGGACACGTTTTGCGTCAGCATGGCGCCGAGCACGGAATCCAAAACGCTTCCTCCCCAGGCGTTTCGGTGCAGCCTGCGGTCGCCGAGCGCGGTTCGCGCGCGCGCCAGGAACATCCCCGTTTTCCGCGCCCACTCCAACCTCTCGTCCCTGCCGAAAACAATCATATCGAGGTCCTTGCCCCTCCACACCCGTGGGAGCTTCCTGAATTTCTTCCGGGGCGGGCCCGGCTCGCCCAAACCGCCCAGGGGCCACAGCGGGTGCGTCCACTGCGGGACCCTCCAGAACGGCACGCTTCCTACGGTCGGGACGGTTGGCAGAAACGACGGCTCGTGGGACTCGAAAACCGTTCGTCGCGCCTCCTCCCGCGCGGATTGCGACGGCAACGCCCTCCACGCCTCCAAACTCGCCGCGGCGTGTTCTTTGAATCGCGCGCGCAGTCGGTCGCCTCGCGTTCGCGCTTTGCGTTTGCCAAACGTTTGCCAAACCCCGTTTTGCGTTACCGCGTCCTCGACGCGCGTCGTTTCGTGTTCCACGGAATCGTCCACGTCGAGTAGCACGTGCTGGATATCGCCTATGGGCACCATGTCCTCACCAGCACTCAAAGGATTCAAGGTTTCCGACGCCGCGAGCAGCAGGTTTGTGCTGTCATCAGCGGTGGACTGGTTCGAGGAAGGCGGCGTCTCCTCCAGCGGTACGAGCGCGAACCCGGGTGGCACCGGCGTCGCGGCGGCGATGGTAGGCGTGGATAAGTGAACGGTGTGGTTCGGCATGACAGGTTCGGGACTCGCGTTTCGCAGCCTTTCACCGTCGCAAGGCTCCACGAAAAGGGCTCGTAGCCGTCCGCAAATCTCGCCGATGTCCGCTTTTGAAACCGCGTGCGCGTCGCCGAAACAGACCGCCCCGCCGAACACCGCCACTTGGTCGTTCACGGTGAACACGCAGTGCTTGCGCAGCACGAAGAGCAACCCCGTGGGAATCGTTTTTTGCCGCGGCGGGGGCGCTTTCGCCCATAGCGACTGCAGAGTTGCGAAACCGCCGAAGGTGCGCGAAGACGCGCCCGCGGTGCGGGGTGCTTTCCCGTTTCCTTTCTTTTGCAAAGAACTCGCGACGCCGGTGAGTTTCGCGAAACGCGCGGGCAAACGTCTGGCAAACGCGCTTCGTTTTCCACTCCACGAAACCGGCGCGGGGTACACAATCGCGAGAACGACGCGCGCCCCTCGGTTTTCGTCACCGCCCACGACCATTAAAATCGCACACACCCCGGGTGGGGGGTCGGAATCGTCCTCTTCGGTGAAATCGGGAACAGCACCGCCCGCGTTTCGTTCGTCGCCAAGTCGCGCTTTTCGCCTCACCCGGTATTCGCGATCCAGTTGTCGCTTCCGCTCGCGCTTCGCCTCCGCCTTGTCGGTCAACGCGCACCGCGCGTCGATGTCGTCGCTGCCTAGCTCTTGAGGCAACTCGCACCGTGCGAAACGATTGTCTTTGGAGTCCGCACACCGCCAACCCGCGTCCCCGGACGACGCGACGCGCGCCGCGACGACGGAGGGGACGCGTCGCCACTTCCCGCACCCGTGGGACTCGCACATCACCCACGCGTCGCGCACCGCGTCCGGCGATGCAGGCTCCCAGCAAAACTCGGAGTGGCACGCCCACGCTTCGTCTTCGGACATGCGCATGTGTGGCTGTGTGGTAACCGTGGAGGACGGGGGGGGGTCCCGATCGGCGATATCGGGCTCGATCGGTACCGTCGGCGTGTCTCGCTGATGCAACGCCGCCGGCGGCGCGAACGCGACTTTCTCAGCGGTACCGGTGGGTGGTTTCTCCAAACGCGGCGGGAGCACGTCCTCCGCCACGGGCTCGAACTGCGCGAGTTGATACCGTTTTGTTCGCCCGTTCACCGGGAGCTTTCGCAAAATTCCCACCGCGGTACCTCGGTCAAGCGCGGCTAGCACGCCTATTTTGGGAGCCGCCCTTCCCGCCAGCGCGGAGCCCTTCCCCGCGGCGTACAGCGCATCCATGATTGTCTGCGATGTTAAACCTTTGGGCCCGGCGGCGAGAAGCACGGGAACCGCGACGGCCATGACAACCGCGATCTTCGAGCCGGGGACGATGCCGGTGTGCTTTGCATTTTTCGTGTTTGGCGCCGCCGTCGTTTCAGGCTCTTCGTTCGAAGGGAAGTCGGGTCTTTGAGCCGCCGTATTCGAGTCCACGGCGGGAAGGGACGTCTTTGGGACTGTCTGGTCTGTCAGGTCCACGCGCGTTTCCATCGGTGCAACCTGTTCTTCGCGCACGGACGCTTTCCGTTTCTTCGCGGGCAACGCTTTGGCGGTTGCGGCGCGAATCGCCCCAGGCGTCTTCCCGGCCGAAACCAACGACTTCGGGGGTGGTTTCACGAAACTCTCGCTCACGCTCTTGCTCTTGCTTTTGATCTTGTTCGTTACGCCTTTCGTAACGCCTTTAAGCGTAACGTTTTTTTCGCGTTCCACCGAAACGTTCGGTGGGTCTTTCTCTCTCTCCGCGGCGAGCGCTATTTTCGCCGCGACGCTCGGGGTGTTTTTTCCGTCCCACGAGAATTTCTCGCGATGCAGTTTCAAGCTCTCCTCGTCCCCGTCGTCGTAGGCCACGACGTGTTTCCCGGTTTTAGGATGGAAAGCAACGATTTTGCCTCGGAAGTGGGTGTTTTCGGAGGCCCAAAAAACGCGAACGCGACACCCCACCAGGGACGAAAGCGCATCCGTCGTCACCTCGGTGAGTTTTTTTTGGTGTTTTTTCGCACCGGCAGCTTTCATCACCTCGCTGCTCACGTCTCGGAACCTCATGGGGCTTTTCTTTTTCAACGCCGCGCCGGACAGAGTGGTGGGGTACGCTCTTGTTGCGTCCTCTATGTCCGCGATGCGCTTCGCGGTGGCATCCGCCCGGGTCACTCGGGGAGCCAGGGTGTGGCGCGTCCGCACGGAGCCGCGTTTCACGGGAGGGCGCATCGCGCGTGTCGAAAAAACACGGATTAGTGGGTCCGAGAGGAGTTTAACAACAACAATTCGATCGAACCAGTTTGCCCTAGCCGGAGGTCACGGAGTTGCGGAGGAGGAGTGCTGTTTACACCCAGGTTTGAATTTGATGTGGGTTCGGACGCAAAAGAACGCGTGAAGCCACGCGGGGTGTGCCGCGCTGGGTCCTGTGAGGACACCACGCGTATCCCGGATGCTCGTTTCCGAAAAGGCACAAGAAAAGGTAATCAGATGAAAAGGACGGGGTTGATAACTAGATTTCACAGGTAAAGTGCAAATTTAAAAGGGGTGTAATTTTAGGATTTCAAAGGCGGCAGACTTTCAAGCAGCAAATCTCCTTTCAAGTTTTTGTTTGGTGAGAAAACATATTGTGCCGTTTCACAAGGCAGCATGCGTCGCGTGCGCTGGGCGACGCGCATAGCTCCTCGCGCGCGCATCACCCACGCGTGACGCTTCCGTGGCACGCGTGTTCATGTCACCACCTCGCATCGCGGCTCGTGACCCTCGCCGCATTCCGCGCGGTCATACTCTAAACGTCGCGCGGGGACGCGTACCTCGGACGCACCAAATGCACCACAATGTGCCACACGCCTCGTCTACGCGTGTTGAGGGTTCTGATCGTCGCCGTGTTCTTTGTCGTGGGCACCGTGACCCCTGTGCGCGCCACGGATGGTGCCCTCCACGCGAACACGACGAACGGCACAGGACTTCCCGAGTGCACGTGCTGCCAGGAGAAGATGAAACGCAGGGGATACGTCGACAACACACGCAGCATCCAACCCCCGGGCAGTGCAGAGAAGCCCGCAGCGAGCGCGTCCGCTATTCTCGCCATGTACCCGAACTCCCAAAGCGGCGTGTACTGGATCAAAATACAGGGTGGTGTCGGCGCGAAGCAGGTGCACTGCGACATGACAAACGGGGGGTGGATGCTCGTCATGCGCGGGCTCGGCGCGGAGAATATTCCGTACGGGGATGCTCGGTGGACGACGTCCGACGAAATCGACGCGCACAATTTGCTGACCCCGGAGTTTGGCACGTTCGCCAAATCTGCCGCGTTCACGTCTTACGATTTGGCATCGCGGGTTCTAGTCGTGGCTGGAGGTTTCAGCGGCCTCACCGCCGACGGTGAATTCCGATCGTTCGAGTTTGACTTTGACGCCGCAGACACGCCGCAAAACCTCATGTTCACCACCCAAAGCGCGATGTCGTGGAATTCGTCGTACCCAGTTTGGAGATCCACCTTCGGCCAAGACCGGTCAAGCCTCCCTATGTTTCATCGAGGCGGAAGCGGCGCAAATCAGACCGTAGGCCTGGACCGGGCCATGATTGGGTGCGGTAGGCCGATGATGTTTGGTTTCCAAGCCAGAGACGGCGGTGCCGACGTCAACAGCGGATTGGGGATAAACGCCGATTTTTGCGGCGGCAACGCAGGCAGGGGCTTCGCGGGTGGGAACTGGATGGGCAACTACGGCTCGGTGCAGATCTGGATGAAGTAGGGTTGGGGTTTCTGGATGAAGTAGTCTATACTGTAGAGAGGTTTTTTCCACTGCGGTACTTTAAGCGTCTGTAGGTGTCCGCCACCTGACCTATCGATAAACCGCACACGCCGTTCTTTGTTTCGGGCCTGCCGGCACGTCCCTCCTCCCCCCCCTCTCGATCGTGTTGTTTATAAACCCGCCGCTACTTTCTTGGTTATCTTTTTGGGCTCGCCCTTTTCGGCGCCCCGCCCTCGCGCCTTCTTCGCATCCGGCTTTTCCGCAAGCTGAAAAATCAAAGTCTTCGCGCCCACCGCGACGTCGTCGTCCGCGGGCGCTACTTTTAATTCGTCCGCATCTTCCGCGTCCTCGTCCTCGTCCGCACCCTGAACTGCTTCGCCAGTCAGCGTTCGGAAGTGTTCGTACCCGGGAAAGTCGCCTGGGGAAAACTCCAGAGCCGCGCGGAAGACGTACCCGGCGCGCGCCGCGATGCCGACGACGTTGAACTGCGATTGTGCCACGAAAAGTGTCAGTCTCGAGTCGGCGAGTGTGGGTATGTAACAGTTGCCAGTACTGGTAAATGTTCTAGTAGTGTACACTACTACATGCATCACAAGTAGTGCACTCAAATAGTCACAGAGGGGCGGTAAACAGTGTGTCAGGATTTGGGAAACGCGCAATATGTACCTGCGCTCGGTTGGCGTCATCCGCCATGGCGAGGTGTATTTCTCCGCCTTCGTCTCCGTTTTTCGTGAGCAGCGGCTTGGCGGCTTTGAAGAAGTCGTCCAGCAAATCCTGGTTCGCGGTCACCGCGAGCGCGCCCACCGTGCCGACCCCGGCGCACGGGAAGTTCCACACGATCCTGTCGAACCCACGAAACGCGCCGCCTGGCCCGGCGCCTGACGTGGACGCGCCGGCGATGGCGCCGGCCCTCCCGCCCCCCCCCCGTTCCCGGTCCGCGGCGTACTCAGGGTCGTTCCCCATCGCCCACCACTCCTTCGCGACTAGTTTCAGGGCATCGATTTCCTGCACATCAACCCCGTGACGCACCCCCGCGCCCGTGGCTTCAAGCGCGTGCGCGATGTCCTTCGCGTCCCGGTACGACGCCCGCGCCACGCCGGTTTTGTCAAAACTCGTCGCCAACACGTTCACGCCTTCGCCGTCGAACAACGTAGTCAACGCCAGGGCGAAGGAAAAGTTACCCTCGCCCACGCACAAAATACGTTGCCCGGCGTGATACCCGTGCGGTAACCCCGTCTGTGTCGCCGCGCCTTCGAAAGCCTCGCGCCGGGCTTTGCGTTCCTTGCGTTTTTTCCACTCCGATTTCTCCCCGTGCGTCCCCGCATCCCCGCGCTGTGTCGCCGAGCGTTGCCGCCGTTTCAGAGCCTCGGAAATGGGGGTACCTGCCACACGGTGAAGCGTGGTCAAAATACGCGCCACGCGGCCCTTCTTCGCCATCGCACGAACGGACAGCTGGGCGGGCACGCGATGTGAGGCGGCGGCGCGCCGCCGACCTCCAGTTATCATCGACTGCCCCGAGAATCCCCGATTTTTCCAAAAGTGCCGACCTGAAGGACAGTCTGTCGCATTTCTTCGCCATCGAACGAGGCGCGCTCCTGTGTCTCGTCGCACTCCGCGCTCGATGTCGCGTCGTTTGGTGACCGTGGCGTGGCGCGAAGCCAAGCCAAGGTTGTTTCCATCGCTTCTGTGCCTCGTTTACGCCCTCGTGATTCGTTTGAACGTCGACCACTGGCGAGTTCAGGATCAGTTTTTCGTGGAAAGAGATCCGGCGCTTTCCTTCCCAGCGGTTCCATCCACGGTGAGCAACACGATGTTGGTTTTCACCGGGTGTGTGTTGCCTTTCCTCGTGCTGTTCGGTCTGTCGGTGTGGGCGCATTTTCAGCTCCCGAGTGTCTCACGCGACGCCGCCTTGGTGTGGTTCACGGCGCATTGTTTCGCCCTAGGGAACACGTTGCTCGTCACGGTCGGGACGTACAACGCAGGCAAGTGCGTGACCGGGCGACTCCGCCCGAACTTCTTCGCGCAGTGCGACTACAAAGGCTACGGCGCAGCGGTTGGTGATGGAAGCGGAAGCCAAGGGAACAGCACGTTGCTGGATTTATATCTCTCCGTGACAACACCCGGGGCGGTTGGCAATCGCGGGGACTGCCGCGCCACGCGCGGCGAAACCGACGAAGCGTCCCTTTCCTTCCCGTCAGGGCACGCCGCCATCGCGTTCGCGGGGGCGGCGCGAGTCGTGGCGAGTTTGTGGGGAGTAGGCTGGCTGGTTGGCAGTTTGGCTAACGACGTGACTGACGAACACGAGGACGCAGGGTCAATCCCGAACGTGGTGGAACACGATTGGCGACAAAAGTGTGCGCGCGCGCGGCGCGTCACGCGAGACGTCGTGCCATACACGGACTGGTACCTCCACGCCGTGTCAATCGTGCCACTCGCGTACGCGTGTTTCGTCTCAGTGTCAAGAATCACGGACTACAAGCACGCGCCCGCGGACGTCGTGGCGGGCGCTTTGGTGGGTTTTTTCTCGGCGGTGGTTTGCGACGGCGGGGTTTCTGCAGGTTGGTTTTTCGCGCGTCAGGCGAAACGCGGAGCGACGACACACCAAGGCATGGGAAATGTGATTGATTTTAGCCAAATCCGAGAGGAAACCCTTTCGTAATAGTTCGTGTATAAAAGTAGTGCATAATAGCTTATAAATAGTTCATAAATAGACACATACTTGTACAATGATAGTAGCTCAAGGCACGGCTACACGTCCACCGCTTGTGTCAGCCATTTCGCGATGAGCGGCACGAGCGCGCCGTTCACGGCGTCGCTGTCTTTCGTGAGTTGGTACTTATCGAAGTCGAGAACCGGGACCCCCAGTAATCTCGCCACCGGTAACAACGGAGACAGTACCTCGACCATGGCGTCGTTCGTGCGTGAGGACAGGAAAGAAATGTGACACGGCAACGACGACGTGTTTTCGGTGTCGGCGTTCCCGGAACCTCCGGGAAGCTCGTACGTCACGAAAACCTTCGCTTCGTCGATTCGCGACGCGAACTGTTCCAAGTCGTACTTGCCGTACTTCGTGCCGCCGTTGGCGGCGAAGAATTTTGCCACGCCGATCTCGATTCCCTCGTACGGACCGAACGCGCTTTTTTCTTTCGGGTACAGCGAGATGACGCCGTCGCCCGCGGACGCGACGATCAGCAGCGGGTTTCGCGCCAAGCTGGAATCGCGGTCAACGACTTCCGGTGGACGGAACCCCGTGATGGCGACCCTCGCCGCGAAATCGCCAGGACTCGACGTCGCCGTGCTCGCTCCAGCGCTTTGCCCGGCGATTACGACTTTTACTTGTGAGGTACCGTCGTAAAAGTTCGGGACAAACGCGCGCACCGCGGCTTTGACGATTTCGTCGCGCGTGGCGCTCGGGTTCGCGGGGGGCGGCTTTCCCGGCCGCGCGTATGCGGGCGTGGTGGCCGGGTCCGCCAGGCTTTCTGCGAACTCAGGCGCGATTACTACGAACCCTTCCTGCGCTAGAAACTCCGCGAGGTCCAGTAAGTCGAAACGGCTCCCCAAGTACCCGTGGCAAAGCACGGCTACGCCTTTCGCGGTTGCCGGGACGGCGACGGCGCCGGAACCGGCGGAAACGAGGAACGACACCCCCGCCGACGCGCGCAACGGCATCTGCCGGTCCAGCCACGTGGGCGTGGTTTCCGGGGTGTTGAGCAACACCCTCGCTATTTTCGCGATGGAGATTTGGTGTGGGTAGTACGCGGCTGGTGTTTCGTCATCGGCGCCGTCGCCGTCTGAAAAAGGAGAATCGCGCTCGCCCGGACACCACGTCGCGACCGGCACGCGTTGCCCCGAACCCGGTATGGAAACCTGGATGTCATGGAACACCACGCGGTTCCGTGTCCCCAAACCGCCGTCCACGAGTTTGTTCACGAACTTGGGCGTCGTTAACTCACCAGTAGCACTCGCCGCGGAGACCCCGAACGCCGCCGCGCCGGTCGCCAGGCTCGCGGACGCGCTCAACGCTAACGCGGCGCGACGTGGCATTTTGCGAACCTCCACGTCGATTTTGCCGCGAGCTTCTTCAGACGCGAGCGTGGGGGATAAGCGCCGTGCGGTGCCTGCGCGCCCCCGGGCGCGGTGCACCGCGGTGATTGGGGCGACGCGCGCGTGCGTCAACATCGTCGACATCGTCAACGCGCGTGCAGGTCTGGTCGCCGAGGGAGGAGCGACGAAGTGTGATTTGGGCCGAGTCAGCACGCAGAAATAAAGGACATTATGGTAAATCGAAGTTCAGTTGGATTGTCAACTCCGGACAGAAGCACGACTACTCTCACCCCCTCTCAACACCGGACAAGTAACCAAGTCGGTCGTGCTCCAGGTGCGTGTCGGTGTTGTGTCGGTACCAAACGTCCGCGAAACGTGGTACGTGTGGTTTAAACAAAGTGGAGAGTGACGACGGGAAGACACACCCGTCCGCCGAGTTTACACACGCGCTGCGCGGAAAGTATATCTGATACCGCTGACACACATTGGGGAGGAGCTAACCTACACTGATCCAAGGTACGTTTCACGTCCGGTTTACGCGCGCTTGGTGCGGAGCCTGGCGGACTTCCTGGTACCCTTTGAGCCCTTGTCTTGCGTGAAGATGCCGGGTTCTAGCTTGTTAAGAACGAGCCCGACAGCTGTTGCGAGGGCCATCAGAAACACCAACGCGTACGTTGGGTCCGTGAGCGCGAGTTTCGGCATCCCGGCGGAACCGGCGTGGTTGTGGACGTTGAACAGCAACCCACAGATCATGCACAACGTGACGACGCCGATTTTGAAGCGTTCCTCACTACCCCACGACCGGCTCAACAGGAGCAGGGCCCCGAAACCCATCTCGAACGTACCACTACGAGTCCACGCGTACGTGGAACCCTTGGTCAAGCTGGCGCCTCCGTACACCGCGGTCACCGCATCCGCGGGGGCGAACATGAACGCGCCACCGCCGACGGTGAACGCGGTGCCGATGAACGTCAAAGTGTGCTTGAGAAGACCCATGGGTACGTGTGTGAGGGGGTGCGGGGGGCACGCGCGCCTTCGATGTGCCACAACGAACACATCTCCATTTACCAAAATAGCCAAATTTTGGTTTCAAAATCCATGATGGCCACTACAAGTTCGAACACGATGAACGAGGTCAAAAGAAGCTGTCTTCGGGAAAAAAAACGTGTGATGTTGTGTACGACGCGGATCCGCGTCCAGACGAGTCATGGTTCGTGAGTGGACGGGTGATAATATGTGCTCTATAATATTAATACAGGATATTTTACACCGCGGCAGAGGAGACGATATTTGCATCTCGTGCGTTTTCTGCGATTCTCCTCCCTTTTGAAGGGTAATATACCTCCGCGCCCGCGTGACAAAAGTTTGTTGTCCACGCGGGTCCGGCCTCGCGATCCGAGGATTCTATTCGAGTTTTCTTCAAAGTCGTCCCCCTCGCGAAATCGAATTCGCGGTCGGGGGTGGGATCGGCGGGCGAGCGCGAGCGTTACGAGCGTTTTCGCCTTCCAATCGGAAGCCCAAAACGCACCCGCCGACGCCAATTACACAATCGGCGTCGTCGAAATCGGCGGCGGTCGTTATCGTCGCCCGAATCGCACCCGTGGCTTTTGTGTGCGTTCGTACCACCAGCGTCGTTGTTCTCATCCAGATTAGCACGTCACGTTGTGTCCGCACCATGCTTCTTGCCGACCGCGATGACAAAGGTTTCTCGGGCGACTCACGGAGGCGGCGGCGGCGTTCCAAACGCCGCGAGCCGCGCCGCCGCCTCCGCGGCGTAGGTGGCAGCGTCGGTGGCCGTAGCGTTCGCGGCTTCGACGGCTGACCCGGCGTTGACGCAGAGGTTCGCTTGGCCTCGCTGGATAACTTTGGCAGCCGCGTAGGCGCCCCACTGGACTGCTTCGATTGTGATTGTGGGGCCGACGAGCGCCAAGGCTGTCGCCGCGAGTGCGGCCTTTTCTGCGACTTTGATGACGTTTTCGGCAGCCCATGCGGCGACCATGGCGGTGGAGATGCCGGTGGTGGCGATGTTGTACACGTCGATCGCACCCTGCCGCGCGTCGTTGCCCTGATCCACAACTTCCTGCCTCCAGGCGCCGGCGGCCGCCAAGGACGCGGCGTACGCGGCATCGACGACGCCGGTGGCGTTGTGCGCGGCCTCCAAGAGTACGGCGATGTTGGCGGCGGATATTGCGCCCTCGACTAAGGCTATAGCGATGGCCTCATCGGTGGACGGCGTGAGGGTTAAGCCAGCGCACGTGTTGGAGGCGGTAGTATCAGCCGCGGCCGAGGTGGCCGCGGCGAGAGCTTTGGCGACCAGGCGAGCGTCCGATATGATCTGGGAAGTCGCGTACGCACCCGCGTCAGCGGCGAGCGCGGCGTTTAGAGCGATGTTCGTGGCGAGCGAGGCGGCAACCATCGCAGTGGTGACGCCGGTGGTGGCGATGTTTGCTACGTCAATAGCACCTTGCGCGGCGACATCGATAGCGATGGCGACGTTGGTCGCGATTAACGCGACCGCGGTTGCGGTGCGGTTCGCTTGCTCTGCGACAGTGGTCGTGGTGAGGTCCGCGAGATCCGCGGCGGCAACCGCAACCTCTTCGTACGCGGCGGCAACCTTACTTTGCGAGTCGACGCTGACGACTGCGGCCAACTCCTCAACAGCTTTCGCAACGACGAGTACTGCTTCAGCCGCGTCCTCCACTGTCGCCTCGAAAGTGGGCGGTGGCGGACTCGGCGGCGGCGATGGCGGCGAGTGCTGAGTGGTCACGACGACGGTCCGGCTTTGCTCTCCGTATGAGAGGGTGAACGCATCGCTAAACCCATCGATGAGCGGAGTGCACACGCGCACTCGCAGCTCATCGCCGTTCTGGACCAACGCCGGAGAGGTCACGTTCCCGCCATCCCGCATGAGTTGCGCGAAGTCCGACGTTTGTGTGCTCAGAGTCGCGCCGACCGTGATGCCCGCGCCCAGCCCGGATACGAAAACCGGCTGCTCCAAGGGGACCAACGCGCACGCGCCCGGCGCCACAACAATCGACGCGTCGAGCTCGAACGCGAGCGCGGTGACGTCCGGCGGAGGGCTGGGCGGCGGAGGGCTGGGCGGAGGGCTAGGTGGCGGTGGGCTGGGCGGGGGGCTAGGTGGCGGTGGGCTCGGCGGGCTGGGCGGCGGCGGGCTGGGCGGGGGGCTGGGTGGCGGTGGGCTCGGCGGGCTGGGCGGCGGCGGGCTCGGCGGCGGGCTCGGCGGAGGGCTCGGCGTCGGCGGTCTCGGCGGCGGAGGGCTCGGCGCTGGTGGGGGTGGATTCGGCGGCGGGGCATGAAGCGTGACCACCGTGGCGGTGTCGTTCTGCTCACCGTACTGCAGACTGATGGTTTCGCTGAGGCCGTAAGAGAGTGGGGCGCACACGCGCACCCTGAGCCCGTCGCCGTTTCCGACGAGCGTTGGGGAGGAGGCGTTCGCCCCATTCACCAACAGCTGCGTGCTCTGGAAAACGTCGTTGGGGGACAGCGTCGCGTTGACCATGACGGAAAGCGTTGCGTTGACCGTGACGTTCGAACCCAAACCGGACTCCACGACCGATTCATTAGAGGGAATCGTCGAGCACGCGCCCGGCTCGACTGTGATTGTAGTGTTGAGCTCGAAAGCCTCCGCGGTGATGTCGGGCGGCGGCGGGCTGGGAGGCGGCGGCGGCGGGCTCGGCAGCGGGGGTGCAGGAGGCGGGCTCGGCGGCGGCGGCGGCGTAGGCGGCGGAGGTGGGCTCGGCGACGCCGGCGGGTTGGGCGGGGGCGCGAACAGGGTGGACACGCGTATAGTGTCCACGTGCTCACCGTAGGTCAAGCGGAAGGTCTCGTTGAACCCAAACTCGACCGGCGCGCACAAATACACTCGCAGCGTATCGCCGTTTTCGAGCGCCGCGCGAGATGACGTTCAGGCCGTTTACAATCATCTGATAAACCGCCATCGCCGTGGCGCCGTACGGGTGAGGTGTAAGGTACGCGCTGACCGGGATCCCGTCGCCTAGCCCGTCCACAACAACCGTGTCGTTCTCGGGAATCAACACGCACGTGCCGGGCTCCACGGTGAGCGACGCGCTCAGGTTAAACGCGTCGACGGTGATGTCCGGAGGCGCGGGAGGTGGCGGAGTAGGTGAGGGCGGCGGTGGGTTCGGCGGCGGGCTGTACGACACGTTTCCGGCCTGCGAGGAGGGGGCGGTGAACATGAACGCGCCACCGCCGACGGTGATCACGGTGCCGACGATCGTAACAGTGTGCTTGAGAAGACCCATGGTTACGCGTGAGAGGGCTTCCGTCCCCGCGTGCGCTGCGGCGGAACTCAAGCGCGCGTACCTTGGACGACTCGAATGTGTGTCCCAGGAATGTGTGTCACACCGCGAACTCGTTGCCGTGACGTCTCGCCGTCGTCACAAGGAACGCGTCGTCACAAGGAACGCAGTCCAAGCGAAGCAACGTGGATCCACGACTGTTGTGTGAGCAACGCCGGTCCGGAAAACTCGGCGCAGGCAGGGGCACGCGCGCATTAGCTGTGCCACATGACGAACATGAAAAAGTGCCATGAAGCTGTCTCAAGGCGCAAAAGCTTCCACGTCAATCCACTCTTCTGGATTCTGATTGGTCCGCGGGATTTTCTGGAACGTCACGAACGACATTTCAACTTCCAAGAACGACATTTCAACTGTTTCGAACGACATTTTACCCCTTTTTCCGCAAAAGTCGAAACCCGAACGACATCAGATTGCTTTCAGGTACTTTTTCTATGGCTCACGAAACGTCTCCTAAATGGAGATGCTTTGTTCACCCCAACGACCGGTGCGTCCCGAAGTTACACGCGTACACCACCACCGCATGGTCTTCGCGGATGTGTGCCTGCGATTTCGTTGTGTATCTAACACTCTTGTCCGGACCGCGCGGACCACCGTGAAAGCGTTTAACCACCGCCGTGTTTCGACTAACCAGACCAGGCGCCAGGGTGCGAAAGAATGGATATGGATGGGTCATCCAATTTATTTTCGCCAACAGAATCAACAGCTGGAGCATCTTTTATACACTTTCATGAATCGCACTTTTTGAGTCGTCGCATGCGCGGCGCTCGAAGCCGTGCACCGCGAACACGTCGCAGGCGTCGCCGTTTTCGAGAGACTGCACGACCCTGAATCGTAAACCGAGTTTAGTTCCCGGACGAACGACCCGAACGTGCATTTGCCGCGAGAAGGCCGAACAAACGCTTGCGCTCGAACACCTCGCGGTCCTTCACCACGATCCCTTTGCCATCCGGGGTCCAGTTAACCAGTGTGCTCGGCAACCCTGGTTTTGTTCGTCGGGGTTGCGGGGCCTGCGAGTTCGTACGTCGTTCGAAAACCCGGAGAACAAGGGATCTGCGGGTCGTGTCGGGACACGCGCGCGCGCGTGTCGTTACAACACGAGCGGCAACCGCGCGTCGATCTGCTTGCGGAATGCGAAGGGCACGCAGCACAATCGTTGGAACTTACAGGGCGTGGCGCGGTGGAGACGCGGTCGAACTGGTACGGGTTGAACGCGGGGCGGCGTGAGGTTGCGATAACCGCGGCCATGGTACGTGTGCGTGAGATTGCTGTGAGCGATACGGGTGGGAAGCACGCGTGCGCGTCGTAATGGCCGCGTGACGTCGCGGAGAACGCGGGTGACGTTTATCTTTTTGGCCTTCGGAAACGCTCAGTCTGACGCGGCAAAGCACGGTTCGGTTGCCTCCCGTGCCGTGCCGTGATTATTTCGTATGACAGCAGTCTTGAAAACATGTCCCCTCCCCAAACCCAACGTTTCCGAATTTCTCATCTCTGCCGGGATCGGCGCATTGGATGCACCTCACCGCTCCTTTGATCCTGGTCGCTTGGATCGCCGCCTTCATGCGCCTCCTCTCTCTCGCTTGATATTTTCGTGGGCACCTCGGCAAAAGGAGAAACTCGGCAAAAGGAGAATTGGAAGAGCAGAAGGAGAGCAACTTGTCTTGTTTTTTCCTGGTTTTACCAACCGTCTGCCGTGCCCCTCAAAAAGAAAAATCGTTCCTCCAAAATCTCGGTCGGCGCTTGAGGAACCCCACCGACGCGAATTGGCTCGTCACACCGCACACGCGCGTTCACGATGGCGGCTTCCAAACCTGAACTCAGGTCCCGCGGGAAAGGTAAGACCGAAACCAAGGATGTCAAAACCCCGGATGCTAAGAAAAAGACCGCCGAGCCGGCTGGCCCGATGGACGCGCAGGGAAACGTTATGAACGCGGACTATTACTTCAAGCAATACGTCGGGTTGGTGCTTTCCATGATCGCGTTCGGGTGTGTGTGCTTCGCGGGATACGCCCCGAAGTACGGATACACCGTGAACTTATTCCTGTACTCAAGTACGTCACACCCGTCGGCCCCGTGTCCCTTCTCCCTACTTGGTGCAAGCCATCGCGACGCACTCCGTTCCCCATCCATCCCAAACTCCAAAGAAAGTTTCCGACGCCTTCCTTCCTACACTTTTCTGACCCGCCCCCCCGTCCATTCTCTCTCTTTCTTTACAGGCGTCGTGTTCGGGTGCGTCGGCTTGGTCTTCCACGAGTCTCGTCCGTTCAAGAACGCGGCCACGTTCGCGATGGACAAAGCAACGGTGGAGTTCTCGCGCGCGCAGGAAGCGGAGGCGAAGATTCGGGCGGGAGACGCGGACAGGGCGGCGAAGAAAAAGGCGTGAAAAGGTTTTTGATCGAGTAAAGTACATCGTATTTGATCGGTATTTCGCGCACTTATCTTCGGTTGAAACCAAATCCTATCGGTCAGCGTCACCGATCAAAGTTTCGCTTAAAAGCGAACGCGACGCGAAAGGCCATCACATCCTTCGGCGCCGAAGGCCCGGTCGAGGCGATGTTCGCCCACGGCGTATTCCTAGCGTGTGGACGCCATCGCGCTGCGAATCGCGGTGCATCCCGAACGGCTTGCGCTCGATGGCGCGCGGCGGTCTTTCCCAGTGGCCCACGATTGGGGGCGACCGATTTCTCGGATGCGTCGGCGGCATCGACGGAGGTGGGCAAGGCGTCGCCCCGTGTGTTCGCCAAAGAGTCACCGCGCGCGTCCCTGACGGTTACCATACCCCGGACCGCGGTGACGGTCGGGGCGGTGGAGCAGATCGCCGCGCTGCGTGTGTCGGAATCAACCCCGGGCTTACCAAAAGCGCTTCTCACGGACACGCACGGCCGACACCATTCCTACCTGCGAATATCCCTCACCGAGAAGTGTAACCTGCGGTGTTTGTACTGCATGCCCGAGGAGGGTATCGATTTGACCGCCAACGACAAGCTAATGACCACGGACGAGGTCATACGGGTCGCGAAACTGTTCGTCGCGGCGGGGGTTACGAAGATCCGACTTACGGGCGGCGAACCCACGGTGCGGCGCGATTTGGGCGACATCGTGAAGAGGCTGCGCGCGTTAGACGGCTTACAAACGATAGCCATCACGACGAACGGGATAACCCTTCATAAAAAATTAGAGGAGTTGCGAAACAACGGGCTGACGCACGTTAACATCTCCCTTGATACGTTGGTGCCTGCGAAGTTTGAGTTCCTTACCCGGCGAAAGGGACACGACCGGGTTTTGCGGAGCATAAAAGCCGCGTGCGCGCTGGGGTTCGACCCGGTGAAAGTAAACGTGGTGTTGATGCGCGGGGTTAACGACGATGAGATTCTGGACTTCGTGGAGATGACGCGACACGACCCGATCAACGTCCGGTTCATCGAGTACATGCCCTTCGACGGGAACAAATGGGAAACCAAAAAAGTCGTGTCCTACGCGGAGGCGTTTGCGTTGATTGAGGAGAAACACCCCAGTATACGCCGGGCGCTTCTTCCGGGTGAGGACAAATCGGAGGTTGGAAAGAACTTTAAAATAGACAACCACACCGGCAGCGTCTCCTTCGTCACCTCCATGACGCACAACTTCTGCGGATCCTGTAACCGCCTCAGGGTCATGGCGGACGGGAACCTGAAGGTGTGTTTGTTTGGCCAAGCCGAAACGTCTCTGCGGGACGCGATGCGGGCAGGCGCGGACGACGAGGCGCTGATGGAAACCGTGAGCGCCGCGGTGAAGCGCAAAGCCGCGGCGCACGCGGGGATGCACGACCTGAAGAACTTAAAAAACAGGAGCATGATCAAAATAGGGGGGTAGGAGAGAGAGAGGGACGGGCGTATTATTAGTAGAGGACGTTGTGTTGAAAAGTATTTGCGATTTACGAAACGTTTTGAAACTGCGAAACAGCGAAAGGGCAAGGCAAAACTTTTGTCGTTCCGCGGGCTGGCGTTTCGTTCGCCCTTTGCGTTCCTTTGAAATGTGTCGTTCTCGATCCGATCAACCAAGGGTTGCTCGACCTTTTCCCGATGGATGAACGACTTTTTAAGCCTGCTCCCGACAGCTGAGCGAAACGTTTCAAACGTACGTCCGTCGTCCGACGTTTTCTCGTCGGTCCGAGCTCGCCTTCAACCGCGCTCTCCCTCCCCGACGCAGACCAACTTGCGCTTGGTACGCTAGATATCATGGCTACTCTTTCCGCTGTCGCGCTCGCCCCCGTGGCGCACACCGCGCGCGTCCGCGCGTCCGTCCGGCGCGCGACGGCGTCGCACAAGTCCGCCTTCGTTGGCGCCTTCGCACGGCCCAAGGTACAACACACCATCACATCATCCACGAGAAGAGGCGTGCGAGTCGTGGCGAACGCCGCCCCCACGGGCGACGCCCTTCCCCCTCCCGCGGTGTTCAACACCGTGTGTGCCACCGCGGAGAAAAAAGCCGCGCAAGACCCGTCAACCACGCTGGTGTTAGGGTTCTCCGCGGGCGCCCTCATCGGCATCGGTGCTTTGCTCATGAGCTGCGTCGGCGGAGCGTCGCCGGCGCTCGCGAGCGCGAACCCCGGGCTGTGCAACTTCCTGAAAGGCGCGGTTGGGTTACCCGCGGGGTTGACCCTTGTCGTTTTGACCGGCGCGGAGCTTTTCACAGGGAACGTGATGGTGATGCTTTCCGGTTTATTGACCAAACGAGTCAAGACAGAAGCGCTGGTGCGAAACTGGGCGCTGTCCTACGCCGGTAACTTTGTAGGCGCCGTGGTGTTGGCGTACCTCGCCTTCGGCGCGAACACCGCGGCCGCGCCCGCCGCGAAAGCCGCGGTCGTGGGAATCGCCACGATGAAAGCCTCGCTTCCCTTCGGGGTCGCGTTCTTCAAAGGCGTGCTTTGCAACTGGCTCGTGTGCCTAGGGGTGTGGGGCGCCATGTCCACGACGAGCGTCGCGGGTAAAGTCCTCGCAATCTTCTGGCCAATCACCGCGTTCGTGGCGTTAGGATTCGAACACTCGATCGCGAACATGTTCCTGATTCCGCACGGCATGCTGTGCGGCGCCACGGTGACGATAAAAGACATGATGATGAACAACATCATCCCAGTCACGCTGGGCAACATTTTCGCTGCCGCCGTGTTCGTGGCGGGAATTCACTTCTGGGCGTACGGCAGAGAATAGACTAGTCTATAAACGGTGTCGGCGGCGCCAACGGCTATAATAGCGGATATTAAGGCCCTTGGCGGCGCGCCTGGTTATACTTCTAAAAACTTATTGCTTATGTGTCGTGCTATTTACAACCTAAAAATAATGAATATGAATGAATGATGTGTTGGTACGACCACTCGATTCAGTACCGAACGATGTTTTCCTTGGCGTACCCGAGCTCAAGAAGCGCGGGGACGCAGGTTTCGGTTTCGAACAACGGCGGTCCGCACAGAAGCGCCAGGGTTTCGTCGCCCTGGCCGGCGGCGAAGCAATTGTTTTGAATCATTTTTTTGTCCACCCGTCCGGTGAGTCCTTTCCAAACATCGTCGCTCTTGGAAACCGTGTATGCCACTGAGAACCGCCCAGGGTGTTCTGTCTGTAGCCGGTCTAGGGTGTACTTCAGGAGGATGTCCTTTACCGATTTGTTCGCGAACAGGAACTTGATCACAGTGGTGTCGTCCGGGTCGGCGAGAATCGCGACGATCATCTGTAACATCGGCGCCACGCCGGTGCCGCCCGCGAGCATGGTGATTTGCTTGACTTGCTTCTTCAACCCGTGCACCCAAACCACCCCCTTGCCGTCGTATTTGATCTCCCCGGCAGGGCCTTTCGCATCCACGAACTCGCCAACGGTGACCTCGTTGAGGTAACGAGTCAGCGCGCCGCCCTCCGGATACGCGGCGCTGTCGTTCGGGAAGTAAACCTTGATCACGAACTCCACGAAACCCAACGTGCCGTTCAGCGACGACGGCGTGTACGCGCGCATCACCGTTTTCGCGCCTGGCTCGCCGTTCTTCTCCCCGCGCAAGTACACGTGGTACCCCACGGGCAAGCCGCACTGGTGCTCGGGGCTGTCTAGTTTCAGGCGAAGCAGAATTGTGTCGTGCGACAGCGGGACCTTCGCGTCGACTTCCAGGGCGACCCACTTTTTCGGGTTCAGCGTGATTGGCGCGTCCTTCGGAGCGACGCGCCGCGCGCCCGCCCACATCCGGTCAAAAGCAGCCGCTTCCGCCGCCTCCCCGACAAGTGTGTTGCCGTACAGATCGGGGTTCGCCAAGGCGTACTGCAACAAGTTTACCGGACCGGTGGCTCGAGGTTGCTTGGTTTTTGTTGCAACCGCGGAGCTCAGCGTGACGTGCGCGGTGCTCTCGGCGCTCGCCGCGGCGTTCGGGTCATCTTTAGGATCCAGGTACCCGATGACGTACGTTTCCAGCTGTTTCCACGCCTTTGCGCTGTGCACGGCTTCGAAGTCCTCCGTGGAATCCACCCCGGCGTTCATGGTGATTGACGCGTTGCCACCAGGGTGCGACCCGTCTTTCAGGTACGCGTTCACGTCGTACACCTTGCCCTTCACCACGAGCCAGCAGTCGTTTTCGTCGTCGTGCTTCTCGACTTCCGCTAGGGAAATCAACTTCGCGCCAGGAGGCGGTGGGGTGTACCCAACGCTCACCGCGGGCGCCTTGTCCTCCACCACCTCCACGCCGTCGTTCAGCCAGAGCGTGGTTTGCTCTGCCTGGTTCTCGGGGATTTGCGCTTCCTCGCCCGCGCGCAGCGTGGTCATGGTGTCCACTTTCAGGTTCCACCCGCCGCTGGCGCTCCCCATCCACCCGCCTGGCTTCGACGCGGGTTCCGTGGGGTGCTCGCAGGTGAGCCAGCGCTCGCCTGAGCTGCCGATTGGTGAGCTTTTTGTTTTCACACGGAACCACGGGTTGTTACCCATGCCCATCAGGTTCCAAGTTAAATCCCGGGGCTGCGTGTTGTTGCCTTCGTCCCAGGCGCGGCACATGAGTTCGTCGCACTGCGCCAGGGCGTCGCAATCGATGGTGTATTGCCAGTGCGCCCATGACCACTGCTTGCCATACATGGAAAGCGGGGGTTGTTTGTGCGTCGCCAGTCGCCAGTTGTGCCCGCCGTCCACGGAAACTTCCACCCGGGTAATGCTCCGGCCACCGCCCGTGTACGCGTACCCCTTCACGGTGTACTCGCTCCCCGGGAACATCGGGATTTTCTCGTCGTGCGCGGGCGACGAAATCGCGCTGTTGATGTTCAGCTCGTTGAAGATGTACTCCGGTTTCTCCCACCACCCTTCCTGTTCCGCGAGCTCGCTGGTGACGTGCGGGGGAAGAATCCTGTTGTCCCTGAAGTGGTAAAAGTTATCGCTCGGCGCGGACGTGACCGTGATGCCGCAAAGAAACTTGATCATGCGCCCGCCGATGAACCCGGGAATGATAACCCGTACCGGGAACCCGTGATCCGGGCGGAGCTTCTCGCCGTTCTGCGCGTAGGCGATCATGATGTCCTGCGCGGGGTCGAGCGCTTTCGCAAGAGGTACGCTCGTGCCGTACGACCCGTCTTTGCCTTTCGGGAGTTCGCCGTCGGGGCCGACGAAGCACACGTACTGCCGCTCCGCCGTGACTTCGGTCACGCCCGCGTTCTTAAGAAGCACGTGAAGGGGAACCCCGGTCCAAATCGAGTTCGAAAGACCCGCAGGACCCCAGTTGAACCCGATGGTTTGCCGGCGCATGTTCTGCTCCTTACGACGGTTACCGGCGCACACCAGCAACATCGGAAACGTGACGCTTTTCATGGACGCGAGCTGGTCCATGGTGTAGCTCTTTTCCTTCCCCACCAGCCCACCCACCGTAACGCGGTGCGTGTCCCAGTCAAGCCTCGGCACCGCGCCGTGGTTGCGCACCAGGTGCAGTGGCGCGGGGGTGATTAACCCGCAGTTCATCAAATCCGTCAAGTGCGGCTCCACGTTGAACGGGTGAATCCCGGTGAGACGAATCAAATCTTTGTGCCTCGGGACCCACGCATCGGGAGTTTTCGCGTCTCGCGGGTCGACCTCGTTCGCCTGGTGCTCGATAAGAGGCCGTCGGTCGCCGTCCGCATCGAGCAGGGCTTTTAAAAAGTGAATCTCGTCCACCCCGAACTGCGTCTTAACATGGCGCCGCGCCTCCGAGGATTGGTCCCCTCTTAGCAGCTCGATGGCTTTCTTGACCGCGGCGACCGCGAACACGCCTTGGCCAAACAGCGTGGGGATGCTTTTGGCACGTCCCGAGGACGCGTCCGAGGACCCTAGGGAGATGTCCGCGACGCGGGGCATGGCAGGCAAAGGGAAAGGGGAAGATACGCGGGAAACCCCTCGCTCGGCCGGCGGGGACGCGGGTGGGAATTGCACGGGACACGCACGAACACGAACACGAACGCACGCGAGGCGACACGAAACACGGGACGACAGCCGTCCTCGAACGTGCCGACGTTCATCGGCGGCGACGGCGGCCTGGTTGAAAGGACGGGGGGTGAACACTGGCGTCAAAACCGCGATTACTGGTCAATCATGGGTCTTCTCACGGAATTCTTGACCGATTCCTTTTCGGGTCCTTTCGAGCGCAAATTTGGTGACGACAGTTGCGAAGTCGGTTGCGACAGTTGCAAATAACGACCTTTCGAAGTTTGTCGTCTGTGACGACAATGCCGTTTCGAGTTTGGCGCGCTTTTTCGTCCCGGTTTCAACCGCATTTTCGGGTCAAAAAACCCGATCAAGCGGACGCGCCGTCGTTCGTTTGCCGACTTGTCGGTCAAGGAGGCAGGATTGTCAGTTTTTCCTGGTTTACTTTGGCTTTTTTGGAGTCGCTCTTGCGTTTTCTCGCGAAGCCTCAACGCGGCCTCCGCGGCCGTCTCGTGGGCACTGACCTCGTGCACGACACCAAGCACGGACTCGAGAACTCACGGTTTCCCGTAGTGTGTTCGACCATGCAGTCCCTTCCTCTGAAGAGCCTGCTCCCTCCGGGGAAGCCCGCGAACCTCACCGCGCAGGTGCGACCCCCGCGTTTTCGCAGAGACGACATCGCGCGAGACGGCGAGATTCACCTGAGAACCACCAGACTGACACCCCCCACCAACCCACCACGTTACCCCCAAACACGTCCGCAGGTCGCGGTCAAGCAGCCTGTCCCGTCCAACACCGCGGGCTCCATCTCCCCCCTCACCACCGGCGCTGGCCTCGCCGTCGCCGGTGTCCTCGCCGGCGTGATGGTGCGTGCCCCGACCAAGAAGAGCTGGCTAGTTTATTCTTTTTCACTTCACATCTCGATTGTTTGTCCGCCACGGTGTGGACCTGTTCTTGTTCCTTCCTTCCCTGACATCCCCAATTCAATTTCCCCCACCCCCCACCCGAACAGGCGCGCAAGGTCAAGACCAACGCCGTGGCTTCCGGGCCCTCCGTGGCTTCCGAGTTCGGCGTCGCCACCGGCCGCGTGTTTCCCGGCCCCAAGGACGCGAACGGTCTCGCCGCGTTCAACAAAGAAACGATGGCGAAGTACGGCTTGACTGACGTGCAGAAAGACGACGCGCACGTGTTTCGCGACGCGGACGGGTATTACCAGGTCAAAGAGCAGTTCCACAAGCCCACGAACCCGTTCGAGCGTTTGAAGCTGGCGAAAGACGCGCTGAAACACACGGTGCACCTCGGCGGGATCGAGCAGATGGCGAAGGAGATCACCGCGAACGGCGGGGATTTCGAGGCGTGGGACAAAGCGCACCCAGACCCGGACGACGTGGACCACCGCCCGAAGTACGCGGGGTTGTTCCACAGGAGAAAAGGCCACTACGGCCGGTACATGATGCGTTTGAAGCTTCCCAACGGCGTGGTGTCGTCCGCGCAAATGAGGCACCTCAGCGGGATCGTCGCTGACTTGGGCGAAGACGGGTGCGCCGACATCACCACGCGGCAAAACATGCAGCTGAGGGGCATCGAGCTGAAAGACGCGCCTGATATCGTTGAAGGGTGCATGAAGCTGAACATGTCCACGTTACAGTCCGGGTTGGACAACGTCCGGAACGCGACCGGGAACCCGCTCGCCGGGTTTGACCCGCACGAAGTCGTCGATACGCGCCCGTTCACGCGGGACATCCAGGACTACGTCACGGGCGGCGGCCGCGGTAACCCGGAGATCAGCAACCTCGGTCGGAAGTGGAACGTGTGCGTTGTGGGCGGGCCTGACTTTTTCGAGCACCCCGATATCAACGACCTGGCGTTTATTCCCGCGGACCTTGACGGGAAGCCCGGGTTCAACATCCTGGTGGGCGGGTTCATCTCGTCAATCCGCGCGGCGGAAGCGGTGCCCCTCGGCGCGTGGGTCCCCGAAACAGAAGTCGTCGCCCTGACCCACGCGGTGATCACGACTTTCCGGGATTACGGCCACCGAGGTAACAGGCAGAAAACAAGGATGATGTGGCTCATCGACGAGATGGGGCTTGACAAGTTCAGGGCGGAAGTCGCGTGTCGCATGCCCAGCGGTGAGCTCGCGCTGGAAGCGGAGACGGACAAAATCGACACCTCAATCGCCCGACGCTCATACCTCGGCGTGCACAAGCAAAAACAGGAAGGTTTGAACTGGGTCGGGGTGTGCGTGCCCGGCGGACGGCTGCAAGCGGAGGACATGAAGGACATGGCGGACTTGGCGGATATGTACGGCTCCGGCGAGCTTCGTCTCACCGTGGAGCAGAACTTCATCTTCCCCGACGTCCCGGACGCGAAGCTCTCCGCCCTTCTCGCAGAGCCGCTGCTGCAGCGCCTGACCGTCACCCCGGGCGCGGTGCTGGCGGGGATGGTGGCGTGCCCTGGGAAGCAGTTCTGCGGGTTCGCGCAGATCGAAACCAAAAAGCAAGCGTACGCCACCGCGGAGCACCTGGAAAGCGTGCTTGATTTCCCCAAAGGCGACCTGCGGATGATCTGGACGGGGTGCCCGAACTCGTGCGCGCCCGTGCAGGTGGCGGACATCGGCGTGATGGGCGCGCAGGTGAAGGACCCTTCAGGGGCGAAGGGAATGGTGGACGGCGTGAACATCTTCGTCGGCGGCACCGTGGGCCCTGGTGGGCATTTAAAGGAGAGCCCGGAGTACCCCAAGATCCCGGTGTCCGAGATGTTGCCTCTTCTGGAGAAGATCTGCATCGAGAGCTTCGGCGCGACGCGCAAAGCGACGCCTTCACTGAACCCGCAGAACGCGAGCCGGTGGAAAATCAACAAATCAGCCAAGTATACCAAAGGCATTCCCAAAGCCATGGGCGCCGCGACGCACATCTGCACCGGGTGCGGGTACATCTACCAGGAGGACAAGCCTTTCGCGGAGTTGCCCGGGGACTACGTGTGCCCGTCGTGCAGCGCGCCGGCCGCGAAGTTCGAGCCTCTGAAGGACGGAGCCGCGAACGCACCGGTAAGCGCGCGACCCGTGAAGGCGTACCCTGTCGGTACCCAATTGGCGCTTCCCGCCGCCGGGGAGTTTGTGGAGTTGAAGTTGGCGTCCAAGGCGGACGTGTCGCCCGACACGCGCGTTTTCCGCTTCGCCCTGCAGTCGGCGGAGCACGTGCTCGGGCTGCCCGTGGGGCAGCACGTGTTGTTGTCGTTCACGGACAAAACCGGCGCCACGGTTTCGCGGCCATACACGCCCATCTCCTCGGACGACGACCTTGGTTTCGTGGAGTTCATGGTCAAGGTGTACGACGGCGGCGCGATGAGCACGCACCTTGATTGCTTACTCCCCGGCGACGCCGTGACGTTCAGCAGCGCCACCGGGAACTTGACCTACACCGACCGAGGCGAGTTCACCGTGTTCGACCCGGTTGCGGGGTCGACCACCGTGCGAGCGGGAATCAAACACCTGGGCATGGTGTGCGGCGGCACCGGGATCACGCCCATGCTGCAAGTCATTCGGCAGGTGTTCAAGGACGTCGGGGACACCACGCGCGTGGACCTTTTGTTTGCGAACAAAACGCCCACCGACATTTTGCTCAAGGCCGAGCTGGACGAGCTCGCGGCGGCACACAAGAACCTCACCGTGCACTACACCGTGGACGACGCTGCCGGCGCTGCGAAGTGGGACGGCCAGAGTGGGTTCGTCACCGCCGAGATGCTCAGCAAGTGTCTCCCCGCAGTCGGAAAGAACGGCGAAACGCAAATCCTGATGTGTGGGCCCCCCGCCATGATGGACAAAGCGGTGACCCCCGCGCTGGAGTCCCTGGGCTTTGGAAAGGAGACGTACATGCGGTTCTAAACAGGCCCCTCGGGCGGAGTTGTTCCGACGGACGGCAGCGGCCGAAGTAACGCAAAGAGCGCGACACAGTTAGTGGGTGAGTTCTCTTTTTATACATTTTAAACGCAAGATTGGGTAGTCACACGAACAGGGGAGGAACGGGTGTGCCGTATTTGCGCACACGACATCATCCATCGACGACTCATGCGTTCCCGTCGTTGCCCGACGCTTCACTTTTTTTTTAACATCCTAGCGGTTTACAAACTCAGGCGACTAAAAACCCTTTTTCCTCCGCTGTCCTCCGCGACGAGATCACCGGAGGCGCGCGGTGGGACGCGGTCACGGTTCTGTGTGCGAAAAAAAAGAAACGAAAACGTGTGTGTGTCGCACTTACTGCTGTTTTCGTTATTTAATTATCCTCTATGTAGCTAGGCCGCTTTCCCGCGGAAAAAAGAACGAGTCCACGCGCGCGTCGCAGCCGCGTGTCCCTCGGTCGAATAATTCCTTACGCGTTTTTGGCCTTGTCGTAGGTGTACGCCGCGACGAGCACGACGATGGAGAACACGGTGAAGAACGCCTGCACTCCGACGAGGTTGGTGGGCAGGTTGTTGTAGATTTCGGTTTTGATGGAGCACGAGTTGTTGTTGTTCTTGCTGTCCTGGAACTGCGAGTACCCGCCGCCGGCGTCCTTGGAAAGCACTTGAATGGTGTATTCGGAAGGCGCAGTGTTGACGGGGAGCTCGGCGGTGTAGGTCCCGTCGCCGTTCTCGTCGGTCACATAGGCGCCCGCTTTGAAGAACTTCGCGAGCTCCGCGGTTTGCCAGCACTGCTTGTTCTTCGCGACGATGTCCACGAACTTCCTCCAAGGCCGCTCGGAGATCTTAGCCTTGGTGAAGCAAAGCTTGATGTCCACGGTTTCGCCGACGGGGAAACCGGTGTAGGAGATGGCGATGTTGCTCGCGCCGCTGGTGTACTTGGCCTGTGGTGGGGTGACGGGGGAACGAGCAACGTACGGTCAGGTCGGGTCAGGGGGATGGACGCGACGGGCGCGAAAGGCGCGACCGACTTTGACGCGTCTGGCTGGATCTGCGATTGGGGAACCGACGTACCGGGCAAGCGCCGGAGACCTGGTCCACGGTGACCACACCGGTGGGGTTCATTTCGGAGTACTTGGTGAAACCGGCATCCGCGCCGCCGAAGGCGAGCGCGAACATGGCGAGAGTGGTGAGCGTAGACTTCATGGTGTCGTGTAGACGGGGGCGGAGGTGCGTGCGAGAGTGAATGCGGATGCGCTGCCTTTTCGGCAAAGAGGAAAAAAGAAAGCGGAACCGCCTGACTGATTGCGCATACGAAGGCGTTTCGGAAACCGCAAAAGCGCCGCGATTTGACGACGTCGGTTGGCCGAGCCCTTTCGGTTGGAAAAGCGTGCCAAAAGCCCGCCACGTCGGCATTGTCGTCTAATTCTGATGAAAAGTGGAGGCAGGGTCGGCGTTTTTTCCCCAACTGCATTTCCCAAATCCCAAGACTGTTTGACTATACGAGACTGACACTTTTCCACTTTTCCTTTGTGGGCGGTTAAAATTGGCGGTTAATTTCAACGAACTTCCGCCTTTTTCGTGTCCTTTCAGACAACTAATTTACGCCAAAGTCCCGCTCGGAAGCTCCGATGGCATCACTTTCTGGCACGCGCCCGCCTCTGGCACGCACCTGTCGAAACTCTCCACAATGGCTGCCATTGTGCAACCCACGTTCACCATCCCGGTGGACAGGTAAGTCTCCCCTCGTTGCTTTCCCCGCGCGCGCTCTTCGCGTCGTCTCCCGCGCCACGCCTCTTCTGTTTTCGCCAACCTCGAAAGCTGTCGGTCACGGACCGACGCCGAGAGGTCACGCGAGGACGCGAGACGCGGCGGGTTCCCCCGGTTCCCAAGACGCGCGCGATCGCGATTGCGCGGTGTTCGTCGATCCAAACCATCGCGAGAGGTCGTTTCCCGCCCCCCTGCCCCGCCCCTAACCTCGCCGCCACCCCCACTTTCCTCCTTTTCAATTCACAGCGAAAACAAAGCCATGTCCTTGAACATCTTCTCCTTCAACTTCCCCCACCACGCTTCCTTCCACATGTCGTGGATTGGTTTCTTCGTGTCCTTTGTGAGCACGTTCGCCGCGGCGCCCATGGTCGCCATTATCCGCGAAGACCTCGAGCTCACCAAGCCCAACCTCGGAGACGCCGGGCTCGCCGCCGTGACCGGCACCATCATCGCGCGCGTCATCATGGGCAGCGTGTGCGATTTGGTCGGCCCGCGATACGGCCTATCAATCGTCCTCCTGCTCTCCGCCCCCTTCTGCTTCTGCATGTCCTACGTCACCGACGCCGCGGGGTTCCTGATCTGCCGCCTCGGCATCGGCCTCGGCTTGTCCACCTTCGTGGCGTGCCAGTTCTGGATGTCCTGTATGTTCAACGGCAAGTGCGTCGGCATCGCCAACGCCACTGCGGCGGGCTGGGGTAACCTCGGCGGCGGCGTGACGCAGTTCCTCATGCCCGTTATCTACAAAGGCATGGTCGCCGGTACGGAAGGACGAATTTACACCGCGTGGAGGTGGGCCTATATCGTCCCTGGTCTGATGCACACCATCGCCGGCGTCGCCGTGATGTTCCTTGGGCAAGATCTGCCCGACGGCAACTACAAGCTCCTGCACACGTCCGGGCAACTGGAAAAGAAAAGCGCGTTCCAAACCCAAATGCTCGGGTGCAGTAACTACCGCATGTGGTGCATGGTCGCCACCTACGGCTTCTGCTTCGGCGTGGAGCTCACCATGAACAACATCGTCGCGTCGTACTTGTACGATCAGTTCGAGCTCGACCTGGTGACCGCCGGCGTGTTGGCGTCGTGCTACGGCCTCATGAACCTCTTCGCCAGGTCCTTGGGCGGCCTCGCCTCCGACTACGCCTCCGTGAAGTTCGGCATGCGCGGCCGTCTTTGGACGCTGTGGCTGTGCCAGACCCTGGAAGGCGTGCTGTGCATCATGATGGGTCTTTCAAAGGACTCCCTCGGCATCACCATCCTGACCATGGTGCTGTTCTCCATCTGCGTGCAAGCCTCCGAAGGCGCATCCTACGGCATCGTGCCTTTCCTCACTCGCCGCTCCCTCGGCGTGGTGTCCGGGTACATCGGCGCCGGCGGTAACGCCGGGGCCACGGTCAACATGGCGCTGTTCTTCACCTCACCCGACATCAAAACCTACGACGGCATCATGTACATGGGCTTCCTCATCATCGGCGTCACCCTGCTCGTGATCCCGATTCACTTCCCCATGTGGGGCTCCATGTTCTTCCCCGGCGACCCGTCGCAGACGGAAGAGTCGTACTACATCGACAGGGAGTTCTCGGAGGAAGAAATCAAGGAAGGCCTGGCCGTGCCCGTGCAAAAGTTCTGCAACAACTGCAGAAACGAACGCGCGCCCCAGCACCGCCCGGTGGAAGAGGAGTCAAAGGCATAAGCGAACAACGCAGAGCACACGCTTTGATTTATTTAGTCACGTTGTATATAAAAAACACTTGTTCAGCGTATCGTACTGCCGCCTTTTATTTTTTGGCACGCGCGTAGAGGACATCGTGAAGATTCTAACGAGCCCATTTACGTCTCAATCAGCGTTGGACGGCGATGTATTTATTATGTACGTGGTGCTTCGCAATTGGTGATTTGCTTTTGTTTTTTGTGACTCCAGTCTTCTCCAGTCGCCTCGGAATTTTATCGTAAAACGCACATTCTGTATTCCCAGCTCACAGGGACGGGGTTGATAAGTAAATTTCACAGGTAAAGTGTAAATTTAAAAGGTGTAAATTTCGGATCTCAAAGGCGGTAGACTTTCAAATCAGTTCTACTTTCAAATTGCTGCCCTCTTGAGCATCACTCGCGTCACGCGGGGCGGCGGGTCCAGTTCAGGACGACACTTTTAGGTCACATTCTTACTGGGTGGTCGTTCGTATATCGTATGATAACTCTTTACAGCACATCAGATGATACGTGTTACTAGCGAAAATCTCGATTACTGAGCGGCTGAGCCATCGGAGTGAGATCGACAAACTTCTCGCAAAAGCCGGCCCGTTTTCGCGATGTTGCTCATGCCCTCTCAGACGCCGTCAGAGCCGTAATCTTGACAGTAACATGGGTACTGTTATGGTTGTGAACGACGCGTAGTACTCTACCGACCGCCTTTTACAGTCAATATTTGCTCTGAAAGAGCCATATGACCCCGTTTGACCCGCCGCCGCGTGACGCGAGTGATGTGCGGGAGGCAAACCATTTGAAAGGAGAATTGCTGCTTGAAAGTCTACCGCCTTTGAGATCCGAAATGTACATCCCTTTTAAATTTACACTTTACCTGTGACATTTACCTATCAACCCCGTCCCCAACCCCGTCCCTGTGAGCTGGGAATACGCACATTCTCGGAAGCCTCGAGGCACAACGACGCGCACGACGCGGACACAAAACCATCCACTCTTCCAACTGCATGTCCGGTAAGAAAGCTCGCGCGCGAAAGCAAAAGCGCGAGCGCCGCCGCGATGCTAACGCGGGCGAAGCCTTCCCCCGCCTTCCCAACCACCTCGTCGTCACTCACGTTCTCAGATCTGAGTGTTTCGACGACCCCGCCGATCTCGCACGGCTCCCAGCGGTGAGCCGCGCGATGCGCGACGCGGTGGCAGAAACGGGGCTTCGGCTTAAGGAGCTTGATGAAAAGCGTGCCGTGGAGCTCGGATGTTTAAGCGCGCTGCAGCGCATGCAACGGCAAGGTCGCCTGTCGTGTCAAGAACTCCTTTGTCAGGCAGCGGCGAGGAGCGGACAGCTCGAAGAGTTGAAGACGTTGCGCGCGGTCGGCTGGCCGTGGGACCGGGACACGTGCTCGGCGGCGGCTTTGGGCGGGCACCTCGAGGTGCTGCGGTGGGCACGCGCGAAAGGCTGCCCGTGGGATATACTCACGTGCCATGAAGCTGCGGAGGGCGGGCATCTGAAGGTGCTACTGTGGGCGCGTAAGAACGGTTGCCCATGTGAAGAGAACGAGCTGTACATCGCCGCTCTAAATGGCCGAGTGGCGATGGTGCGGGCGCTGATGGAGTTGGGCGCGGACGTCAACAAGGCGACGGATGATGGCATGACGCCGCTGTTTATTGCTTCTCATCAGGGCAACGAGGTGGTGGTGCGGGTGCTGATCGAGTTGGGCGCGGACGTTAACAAGGCAAGGGATGACGGCGTGACGCCGCTGTTTATCGCCGCTCTAAATGGCCAAGTGGCGATAGTGCGGGCGCTGATGGAGTTGGGTGCGGACGTCAACAAGGCAAGGCATGACGACGTGACGCCGCTGTTTAATGCCGCTCAAAACGGCCACGAGGTGATAGTGCGGGCGCTGATGGAGTTGGGTGCGGACGTCAACAAGGCAAGGGATGACGGCGTGACGATGCTGTACATCGCCGCTCAACAGGGCCACGAGGCGGTAGTGCGGACGCTGATGGAGGCGGGCGCGGACGTCAACAAGGCGACGGATAACGGATGGACGCCGCTGGCCATAGCCGCTCAACAGGGCCACACGGCGATTGTTCAGATTCTCAGGGATGCCGTATTGGTCCAGATGCAGCATTTGTCTTTGTAAATACCAGACGCACGATTTTGTATACCCTAACATCGATATTAAAGCTTCGCCTTCGCCCCCCCACCGCCCTCGCTCGCGTCATTTTTCGTCCCGATTTTTGTGACCTCTTTTCATTCGAACCGCATCTGCCATTTCACAACCGCGCTCGTCACACGCACGATGTCTGCGTTCCAGGAAGAATTCAACCTCGCCGTTGAGGTCGCGAACAAGCTTCCCAAGGCTTCAAACGAGGACATGCTCGAGATGTACGGCTGGTTCAAGCAGTCCAACCTCGGCGACGTCAACACCGGTACGCCACGCCCCGACGATTGTTCGGTCCGATCGGTTTTCCTCACTCCCGACCCGACCGATCGTGGTCGCTGACCTGTCCTGTCCGTCTCGTTCCAAAATCCGCACAGCCCGGCCCGGTATGTTCGACATGAAGGGAAAGGCCAAGTGGGACGCGTGGGAGAAGTGCAAGGGCGTTTCCAAGGAAGAGGCGATGCAGAAGTACTGCGAGGTTATCAAGCGCCTGTCTGCGTAAGTGGAGACGCACGCAAAAAAGCTGACGCGTGTGTTTTCGTCCGATGATGACGACCAACGGCGCCACGCCGTGAAACCGTTCGTGACATTGTTTATATCAGTCCATGTGCGTCTCAGCAACAAACCTGCACTTCCTTACATCTCTCCAGTCACGTAAACGCGCTCGAACCCGACGCTTCCGCCTTTTCCTCGTGTAGCCCCGCAACCCTACGCACGCTCGCGTTAACGAAAAAAATGGTTCTTTTGACAGTCACATCAAACCGCAAAGAACCTATAAGTTATCGGATACTGAATTGGACGTGAACTCCCGCGCTCTCTTTCGGCGGCGCGGCGCACCGCGACGCCGCCTGATATTTGGACCTGTCCCGCACGCCGCATCCGTGAGGCATTCGTGGTGCGAGCACACCGTCCCCGCTGGCCCGGCGCGCCACCGGTGCTGCGGTGACCGCGAGGCCACGGGCGAAGTCCGCATTCCACGTTTGCTGACGTTGATTTAGCGTGGGGACGAAAAATGGCGAGCTCCGGGGACGCGCGTCCGGTCGACGACGGAACCGTGCATACCGCAAACGGCGCGACGCAGATCCACGATGAGGTACGTGTAACAAACACCGCGCTTCGCACGGAAAACGTTCGGACACACGCGGTTGCGACGAAGCCAAGGATCCCTGACAATCGAAATTCGCGCCAAACCCGCGGGGACGCGGACACGCTTCGGGAACCCCACCCGCAAATACTGACCGCACTTTTCTTCGCTTCCGACACGAAAAAAAAAAACAGTCTCGTTTCGTCCCCGCGCTGCGGGCCGGCGAGCACGGCGACATCGGCCCTCGGCGTAGCATGGAGGACGCTGTTTTCGTTGACGGACCGTGTGTTAGTGGCTCGTGTGCTTTTTACGGTGTGTTCGACGGCCACGGAGGCCGGGCGGCTGCTGATTTCGTGAGCAAACGCTTGGTCCCCGCGATTCGTGCGCTCGCCAAAAAGAGTTCAAACGGGAACGGCGACGGCGTTACCGGCGGCGGCGGCCTTGACGTGGATTCCATCGCGGCCTCACTGAAGACCGCGTATACACAGACCGATTTCGAGTTCAAACAAAGTGCGACCACGGAGGAGGCTTCCTCCGGGACCACCGCGCTTGTGGTTTGCGTGTGCGGCGACGCGCTGCTCGTGGCGAACGCCGGGGATTGCCGGGCGGTGCTGTCGCACGTGGGCAAGGCGGTTGATTTGACGGTTGACCAGAAACCTTCGCTGGCGTCGGAAACGGCCCGGATACAGCAAGCAGGTGGGTTCGTGGAGGACGGGTACGTCAACGGCCACCTGGGGGTTAGTCGGGCGTTCGGGAATTTTCACGTCGTGGGGCTGAAGGGCGTAGGCGAGAACGCCGAGCGCGGGCCTTTGGTGGTGACCCCCGAGATCACGAGGCGAACGTTGGTAAACGGGGATGAATTTTTGCTAATAGCGTGCGACGGGCTGTGGGACGTTTTCTCATCCAGCAACGCGGTGGATTTTTGTAGACGCAAGTTAAGGGAACACAACTCCCCGCAGCGAGCCGCGAAGGAACTGTGCGACGAGGCAAAGAAACGGGACACCGCGGATAACGTCACCGCGGTGGTGGTTTGCTTTTGCGAAACGTTTGAACGGAGCGGGGAAAGAGTTGGAAGAGTTGGATCGGCGAGCGGCGAGGAAAAATCCCAGCAGAGCCTGGGCGCCTCGATTTCAAGTGAAGGCCTTTCTTCGCTTCAAAAGGCCCTGCGAAGCGACGAAACCGCGGCCGCGAGCGCCGCGCTGCTGTCACCGACGCTCGCAAGGAACGTACCGGCGGGCCAGCGAAGGCTCACGCGCGTCGCGAGCATCAACCCGTCGTCGCCGAACTGCAGCCCAGACGGGGACGGTTTCGGCGGCTTTTCCGCTTTCGAGTTGGCGCTTTCCAAAGCGCGCGCGGTGGATACCGGGGGGGCGGCGGTGGAACACCTGAGCTCGCTGACGGAGGAGGGTGGTGGTTTGGGGAACGGCTAAGTAGTCTATCACGGGGGGTGCGTTTATTAAACAATGCGATAGTTGTGCGATGACTCGATGTTCTTCTTTTTTGACAAACAAACGAGCCACTACACTAGTCGATCATGGTCTAACTCATATCTAGATGCCTTTCGCGATGACGCCGTAGTCGATGGGTACGTGTCGGTCGATGTCGTTGTTCGAAGGCGGCATGGGGGCATCCGACCACAACCCTACCATCACCGCCCTCCCTTGTCTCCCATTTCCTTCCCCAGCCTTTCATCCGCTTCCATTTGCTTCGCGCCTTTGTCCGCTTGCTCCAGCACCACGTCGCAGCACTCGAAGTAGATATCTTTCAGCCGGTCCACGACGCGCGAATCGGCGTCGTCGCGCTTCAGCGCGACGCGCATGTTTATCACGCAGTCTATTAACCGCCCCGGCCGCACGTCCCTGACGTCGAAGACGTCCATTTTTTTCTCGTCCTCCTCCCCTGCCATCTCGTTCCGTTGCTTGAACCCTCTTGATACTCTTTTCAGTTTTATCTTGCCCCCGTCCGCGTCCCGGGCCTGGTCTAAATCGCGACACTCATCCAGGGTGTCGTGGACGAGCGCGCGTCGTTTCAGCGACTCGTTCACGACGCAAAGCTCCTTGATCATGGAGGCTTCCGCTTTGGGGATTTCGCTTGGCGAAAAAGCGCGGCTGGTGACCGTGGTGCCGAACACGCCGTCGTCAGCGCACTCCGGGTGCATCTGCCTGGTCGTTTCCCGGACCAGCAGAAGCTGCCAAAGCAACTGCCAGTTCGGCACGTGGTCCTGGCTTTCCATCTCGTCCACTAACCGGGACGCGACTTGTTCCACCGACTGAATCGTCGCGCTCGGTACCTCCATGCCGTCCACGTACCCCCCCCCCGTGTGCGCCACGCGCAGCACTTCCACCCGCGCCTCTTTCGATTTCAAACGTGAAACAAGCTGCACGACCTGGATATCAGCACCCATCTCGCCCGTCACCGCGCTCAGCACCTCTTCGCGAATCGCGGCGAGCATAGAGAGCAATTGAAAATCCCCCCCGCTTTCCGCAACCTGGACGTACGCGGAAAGCGCAGCCATGAAGCTCCCGTCTAAAACCGGGAGGTGTTTCCGGACCACAGCGCGCAAAATTGCTTCCTTGTCAATCGTGGAAGGGAACGACGGTTGCGACGACGACGACGTAGAGACTCCATCGTCGTCGTCGTCGCCCGGGATCACCTCCTCCACCGCCTCCTCCACGAACACACGCTCCACGGTTTCCTTGATGATCAAATCAAGCGTCGCGGCCGCGCGCTCCACGCTCTCCACCAGCGCGTCATCCTCGTCCACGGCGGAGGTCACGACGCGGTGGCGAACTCCGGGAAGGACGCGGCGGGGCGGGGAGGCGCGCGAAACGCGTAGGGCGGCGGCGGGGCGTGCGGAACGGGTCGCGCGCGACGACGCCCGCGGCGCTACCTGCGAAAAAGACACCGCCGCGACGGACATGAGCACCGAGACGCGTGCGTACAACACGTCAGGACGGGTTCGGTCCGAACCACCGGGTGTGTCTCGAGCACTGACGACCTGCGCAGGGAAGAGCGTCGGCATCACCAAATCGTCGTCGTGCTGTTTTCGGTCTTTCTCGACACTCCTAAAAAATTGATAAATGGGCCACTCCTGGTTAAAAATTCTCGTTGAGCATCATCCTCGCTCGCCTTGGGCGTCCCCAGGAACCGCCTGCTCACCGATTGACCCGAAAACAGGCTCACGAGATATAGGACGTCGCCGTGTACACGGTGACGCAAAGAATTCCAGGTTGCGACTCAGAGAAGACCTCCAATAAATACCAAACCCCCAAAGGGGTGCCGTCAATCTTGGAACATCCTCGTTTTTCGCAGACTGTTTTTCGCGCGAAGGGACACAATTTTTCAGATAAAGCAATTTTTCGTGTCACAATCATTGCACAGTCAGGTGCGCGGTTGTCTGTCGAGCCCCCACCCGCGCGTGTGGACGCCGGGTACGCTGCCCTCCGTGCTTAGGCGGAAGGGTAGTACGTGTGGTGTGTCTCGAAGGTCGAGGCGCGACACGCGCTTGGTCGCGTTCGCGGTGGGCGAACGCGGTGAAGTTCGGAACCTTGTCGAAGGTACGCGGCTTCCCACAGTTTGGAATTCTCCCGAAACCATCCCTGCCCGTACCTCACGTCTGTCCGCCCCAAGCTGCGACATCCGCGTCCACTCCGCGCGCGCGGAGTGTCGTACCACCTGTCGGTAGTGTTTGACCCGCGTGTGACACGAAAACGCGGTTTCGTGCGCCTCGACAGCCGCGCCCAACCCGCCGATCTGTGATGCTTCTTTTACTTTCGGGAAACGACCCAACGGGATCGACGTGGAAAAAAAACGAAGACACGCGGCCCGGCCAGTGACGCCGCACGCCCCACCCGACCGACCTTTGTGTACACGCTGACGCCTTTCCCCTCGTATCGGTACTCAATAAACAGGTGATCCGGGTGTTCCAGAGGTTTCAGCTTCACACCGGCCACCACCGCGCTCCCGCGTGACACACGTCAACCGACCGCATCGTGCTCGTTCGTGCTCAAAGCTGGCACCCGGCAAAAAACAGGGGCAACAAAGAAAAGAGGCGCACAATTTTTAGTCGCGTCTCCTACTTACACCCCGCCGCGTCCGTCCGATGTTCACCTCCGCGCACCCCCGCGCGACCCCCTCCGCGCCGTTGGACTTGCCCCACGGCAACGCCTCGACTCGCGAGCGGTCGCGCCTGAGCCGCACCGCGCCCGAGGCGCGGCACCACAGCTCGCTTCTCGCGGCTTTGCAGGAGGAGGACACGGAAGACGACGAGATCTCGGCGAACTCGGTGTCGGACGACGACGGGTTCCCGTTCGCGAGTTTGACTTTGGACGAATCGCGGGGGGGGTCAGCGCTGCACACCCCCCGGGGGTCGCACCGCCTGGTGACCACCAAGGACTCCACGGAGTCCCCCACGTCGCCGCTGGTGACGCACAAAACGCACAGCAAGACGTACGGGTTCGCACCGCCCAGCGGCGGCGCCGCGGCGTCCACGCCGTTCGCGGATGCGTTCACGGACGTGCCAGGCACGTCGTCCCTGTTGCCCTCCCTGGACATGTTCACCGACGACGACCCCTCGGTTACGGTCAAGATGCGCGGCGTGAAGGACCTGGAGGTTACGCTGCGCAAAAACGAAACCGCGGCTTCGCTGAAGTTGAAACTAGAGCAACTAAGGCCGAACCAGTACCCGCGGGACTTTGGCGGGCTGGGTTTGCGTGACCCGCAAGCCGCCGGGTCGCTGTTTTTCGGCTCACAGGAGTTGCGGGACGGCCCTTTGAACCACTACGGCGTCGCGGACGGCGCGACCCTGGAGTTGCGACCGCACGGCAACGGGTTTGCGAACGCGGGGGGGGGTATTTCCATTCCCAACCGCTCGTTACGCGAACGGCACAGCTGGAACGCGGCGGGGCATTGGAAACCGCACGCGGTGGCGAATGCGCCGGCTGGGTCCGATTGGTCGGCGTCGGCTAACGCGTCGGGCGGCGGCGGCGGCTGGTCCGGGTTCGGAGACGGCGCGAGTAGCGCTTCGTCGTCGGAACGCGGGACCTACGGCTCCCCCGAAGTCGCCCGGTCCTTCGACCTCGCCCGCCGAGGCCTGGCGATGGGCAACCGCCCCACGCTCGCGAACAGCGGCACGGGTGGGGCGTACTTCCTGAAAGGCAGCGACGGGGAAACCTGCGCCGTGTTTAAACCCGCGGATGAAGAGCCGAACGCCAAGAACAACCCGCGCGGGCGCAACGTGGGAAACGCCGCGGGGGAAGGGTTGCGCAAAGGCACGCGGGTCGGGGAAGGCGCGTCGCGTGAGGTCGCCGCGTACCTCCTGGACCACGAGTCCTTCGCCGCCGTGCCCGCCACGTCCCTGGCAAACCTGTGCGCCACGTCCACGGAACAAAAAGACACCGGGAAGCTCGGGTCCCTGCAGGCTTTCGTCCGCGCGGACGCCGAGGCGGAGGAACTTGGGCCCGGGCTGTTTCCCGTGCACGAAGTGCACAAAATCACGCAGCTGGATATCCGCATCGCGAACACGGATCGCAACGCGGGGAACATCTTGGTGCGCAAAACCGGCGGCGGTTTGGACGGGACGCAGATGTTTCTCGTACCAATCGACCACGGATACGCGCTGCCGCACACGCTGGAGGATGTGTGCTTCGAGTGGGAGTTTTGGCCGCAAGCCAAGATCCCGTACGACGCCCCCACCAAGGCGTACATCGCGTCCCTTGACGTGGAGGTTGACCTTACGTACCTCAAGTCCGAGGGCATCGACCTGGCGCCCGCGTCGCAAAGGGTGCTGCGGGTGTGCACGTTGCTGCTGCAGAAAGCGGCGCACCGCGGGTGCTGCCCCGCGGATATCGCGGGCATGATGTCGCGCCCGATGCCCAACCGTTTGAGCGACTTGGAAAAGCTCGTCTCGCGCGCGGCGACTGCGGCGCTGGCAGCTCAGGGTGCGAGCACACCGCCAACGACCGTGGCGGATCCGTGGCAAGCGCTGGCTGGGAACGCCGACGCCGAAACCAAGTTTCTGGTTGAGTTTTGCGAGTTGCTGGACTCGTACCTGGAGGGATTCGAACCCGAAATGACGCTTTGAAAAGACTGTACGAACTTGTACTGTACCACCACTCTGTGCTAGATAGCGCGCGCGTATCCCGCGCTGATATTGTAATCCCCCACAAACGACTGTACCAAGAATGTCTAAAGTGACTCTCTACGACTAAGTCGTGCCGACTCGCTTCAGACACCAGCTGTACAAAAAGTACGGCTGACATTTCACTCAAAATACCTTTGCACAAAGCGTCACCCTCTCGCTATTTCCTTCACGCTTTCGAGTAACCGTTCAACTTCCCATTCCTGGTTGTAGTAGTGCACGCTGGCTCGCACGATGTCTTGCGGCAGGTCATCCTTCCCCTCGCCCGCTTTCCTCGTTTCCCACTCCAAACGCGTGTTGTTGCAAACCCTGGAGGTCCAGACGTTGACTCCGCGTTCGTGAAGCGTTTGTTTCACGATCGCCACGTCCACGCCCGCCACGTCGAAGGTGACGATCCCGCACCGCTCCGACCCGACATCCCTCACGGTCACGCCGTCGATGCTTCCCAGCCCTGCCCGCATTTTTTCCGCTAAAACTTTCGTTCGCGAAAACGCCTGCGTAATCCCCACGTCCAGCGCGTATTGCACCGCCACCCCCAGCCCCGCTTTGGCGCAGAACGCGACTTCGTACTGCTCGAACCGCTTCGCGCTTCGCGCCGGGACGTACGACCCCACGGAGTCCCACCGCGCGCCGCACAAATCAAGCATCACCGGCTCCACGTTCGTTTCTTCTATAAAAGCGTTTCGCGCGTACAGAAAACCAATCCCCCGCGGGCCTCGCAGGTACTTGCGACCGGTACCGACCTGGCACGATGGACGCCGAAAGTGTCAGTGTCGTATGGGCAATCAGGGAGGCGGCGGAATGAGGTAAAAGGAAAAACTCACCAGAAAATCGCACCGCGTCGCCGCCACGTCAACCACCACTTGCCCCGCGCTTTGCGTGGCGTCCAGGAGAAACGGAACTTTGAATCTTTTTGTGACTTCGCCAATCGCCTCCGCAGGGTTTACCAAGCCCCCGCTGGTGGGGATGTGCGTTACGGACACCAGCTTTACTTTTCCATTCCCATTCTTGTTAGCGTCTACTTGTAGCATCCTTTCCAGCGCGTGGACGTCGAGTTGCCCGTTTTCGTCGCTCGGCGCCGTTTCAATCACCACGCCTTTTTCTTTTGAAGCCTGCAGGTAATTGATGTAGTTACTCGCGTACTCGCACTGCGCGGTGATGATAATGTCGCCCGGGTTGAAGGAACTCAACAGCGACCCGAACGCCATCTGCCACGCAGCCGTCGCGCTTTGCGTGATTGCTATTTCGTCGGGCTGGCAGTTCAGCAGGCTCGCCAGCGCGGCGTACGGCAACGAAAGCGCGTCGGCTTTGGTTTCGCTCGTTTCGTACCCGCCGTGCATGGCTTCGTGGGTCAGGTACTCCAGCTGCGCATCGAGGACGGGTCTTGGAGGCAGGGAGGACCCCGCGGCGTTGAAGTGCGCGATGCCACCTCGGGTGTCGTGGCGAACGCCGCGCAAACCAGGCGTGTCTTCCCGCAACGCGTGCACCTCGGCGGCCGACAGGGCGTTGGAACTCGCCGCGCGGGGTCGCATAGGCGTACGAAGATGCCGAGGGTGTGATATACCTTGCGGACGCCGACCCGAGCGTTGCCTGGACACCGGCCTGGAGGCTGAAACGCCTGGAGAAACGCCTGGGTTGACCGATACGGCACGCATCACCGGCGCCATACACCTTCTCGAGAAGCACCCTCGTGCCTGAACCCCGCGCGCGCGCGCAGTGGACGGTGATGTGCCCGGTGCCGTCTTAAAAGCTGATGACTCACCAGCTCGCTCGGAACTGACGAGTTTCGCCGATCGGAAACCAACTGGCTAACGACTTCACTTCCGTTCCCGCCCCCACTCCGCTTGGCGCAGAGGTCGAGAGGTCGAGAGGTACTTGACGCGATTGCACATCGCGGCGCGTTTCACGACTCCACGTGTCCTCCAGTCTCCCCGCCGACCTCCCGAACCCAGACCGCTTGTACCCCGCGCGCGCAAAATGTCGGCCCCGCCCAAGGTTGGTTTCCTCGGCTTGGGCATCATGGGCGCGCAGATGGCCGCTCGTCTGGTTCGGTCGGGCGCGCAGGTCACGGTGTGGAACCGCAGTTTGGCGAAAACGGAGCCCTTGAAAGCACTCGGGGCGCTCGTCGCTTCCACCCCACGCGAGGTCACCACCTCGTGCGATTTGGTGTTCGCCATGTTGGCGGACCCGCAGGCGGCGATGAAAGTCGCGACGGAGGGCCCGGACGCCGCCGTCGCCGGCATCGCAGCGCGCCCCCCCACCGCAGCGCCAATCACGTACGTCGACTGCTCCACCGTGGACGCGGCGACTGGTGAGTTCGTGGGAAACGCGGTGCGTGCGGCGATGGTCGCGGGCGCCGCCGACCCTGACAAAGGAGGGTTCCTCGCCGCCCCCGTATCAGGCGGGTGGCGCGATTGCCGCGACGGAACGCTTTTGTTTCTGTGCGGCGGGTCGCGCGCCGCGTACGACGCCGCGTGCGTGCCTCACGGCTTGGACGCGATGGGGCACAAGCGTTGGCTCTTGGGTCCTAATCCAGGCGACGCCGCGAGGGCGAAGCTGATGTTACAGGTGATGATGGGGAACATGGTGGGGAGCTTGGCGGAGATGATGGCTTTGAGTAAAGCCAGCGGGCTGGACGAGCGCGCCGTTTTGGACGTGTTGTCCAACAGCGCGATGGGAAACCCGTTGTGCACGGCGAAAGGGAAGCTTATGATGGAAATGAAATACGAACCCAACTTTCAGGTGTACCTGCAGCAAAAAGACCTGAGGCTGGCGCTGCAGCTCGCGGACGACTTGGGCGTGCCGGCGCCAATCAGCGCCGCCGCGAACGCGCAGTACGTTCGCGCGCGACAGATGTGTCTCGCGAACGCCGACTTCGCCGCCGTGCGCATGGCGTACGAAGCGGAAGTTCCACCGGACAAGGAGAGCGAAACCGGAGAGCTTAACTGAAACTTAACTTGTGGTACTTCCAAATATGAAATACCACGATTACATCCGATAATTGCGAAAACCTACAGCGACGCGAGCGAAACCGAGGAACTTAACTGAGTCCTGACTGACGGTACTTCCAAATATGAAATACCACGAATAATACGAAATTGCGAAAAGCTAAAGCGACGCAAACAGTCGCCACCACGCTTTTGACGCGAAACGTTTCGGCGAGAACGGGTCGAGGTCAACTCCCGGGTTCTTTCCCACCGCCATCGCCGCCACGACCCGGCCCGTGATCCCCCCCAGCGTCCACCCGATGTGCTGGTGGCCAAACGCGTAGAGCACGTTTTCGAATTTCGAGCTTTTGCCGATCACGGGAAGCGCGTCCGGTAACGTCGGCCGGAACCCCAGCCAGTCGTTTTGGGTGTCGCGTTCGCCAAACGCAAACGCGTCGGGGTCAAACAAGGCGCGCGTCGCGAGGTCCAGTTGCGTGAACCGTTTCGACACCGGACCTAGTTCGATCCCCCCCAGTTCCACCAAACCAGCCGCGCGCACGCCTCCCGCCATGGGGGACACGATGAAGCCGCCTTCCGAGGAACACACCGGGCGCGTCAACGCCGGGGGGGACGTTTTTTCGGTTTCGGTTTCGGGTACACACGACGACCACTGCACGCTGTATCCTCGCTCGGTGTCCAGCGGGAGGTGGTCGCCGCACTGTTTGGCGAGATTTGCGGAATGCGCGCCCGCGGCGATGACTGCTGTGTTTGTTTCCGTGTTTGTTCCGTCACGCATGGTGAGACGCACGGACCCGACGGTCGTTCCGTGCGCCACGGATTCCACCCGTCCGAAATCGCCGCACCGAATCTCACCCCCCTTTGCCACGAATCCGTCTCGCATGGCGCGCAGCAACGAACGCGGGTTTTTCAAAAACCAGCCATCCTCGAACCACCACGCCCCCCCCTTCGTCACGTCGTAACTCAAATGAGGCTCCAGGCCTCGTACTCCGGACTGGTCAAGGGCTTCCATTTTCAGGGAGCCGCCCGACCAACCTTCCCTGCGCAGCGCGGCGGCGCTTTGCGAGTTTTGGTTGTGCACGTCTTTCTGCAGCAGCAGGTACCCGCGGCGCGCGGCGAAGGCATCGCACGCTGTGGCTTTGTTCGGGGCGTAAATACCCATCTCGCCGTCGATGTCAATGCCGCAGTGTTCCCACGCGTCGTTGTACCCGGCCTCGGCGTGGCGCAACAGCGTTCCCAGCGCGAGCGCGGTTTTGCGCACCTCACTCGGCGCGCACGACGCCAACGCCCCCAAGCACCACGGAACCATCTTCGTTAAGTGCGATCCAAACGCCACGCGAAGCGCGCCTTTGGTACTCAAGATCATCCCCGGGGCTTCCCGCCACAGCCCGGGGCGCTGTGTTGGGACGTTGGCGTAAAACGCAAACGTCCCCGCGTTGCCGCTGGAACAGGAATGAAGCCCTCCCACGGAAGGCCCGGCTTCCATCAAGATGACGTGCTTCCCGAGTCGCTGTAAATGAATCGCACATGAAAGACCCACGAAACCGCCCCCAACAACCACCGCACTGGACCGGACGGCCGCCATGGCCTCCGCGCAGGCTCCACACCGATGCGCCGCGTCTACGCACGTATGCTCGCCAACGCTGGCGCCGCCGCGATGGCGGCGTTCCGGGACGCTCACGACCCGCGCGCACTTTGTCTTTGTCTGACGAATGTCCTCAAACGAAACTGTGACCGAAATCCCTCGGCACTTTTCCGTCCTCGTCACAACCCCGACCGCGCCCCCGCGTGACCAGCCAGAAGCTCTCTGATCTTCCGAGCCTGAGCTCTGGTTCGTTTCGAACGATGTCGCTCGCCTTGACCTCCGCGGTCGCGCGCGCGCGGGGCCCCGTCGCGGCGTGCGTCACCCGGTGCCTAAACCGCGCTTCCCCGGATTCGGTGGGTCGATCCGCCGCGCCCCCCCTCGCTTTGGTCGCCGCGTGTACTCCGCGCGGCAGCGCGGTGGGTACGCCAGCATCCACCAGCGCGACTTCACCGCGTTGCGTTGCGCATCGCGTGCTTCACCAAACCGGCGCGCACCGAGCTCCACGGACCGCGCGATTCTCCGCGGTGGTCAACGCCAACGCCACCGAATCCGACACGACCGCCGCGGACGACTGCGTGGAAAAAATTGAAAAAGTGCAGCAGCGTCTCGGCGTGACGCTGAGCGACGCGCCCACGGTGGGGTCGGTTCCCCCGGTGGTGGTTGTTATGAGCGGCCCTTCCGGGGTGGGGAAGGACGCGGTGCTTCGGCGGCTTTTAGAGTTGAAACCGAGCCTATCGATGTTAGTCACCGCGACAGACCGCGCGCCGAGAGCGGGTGAGGTTGACGGCGTGGATTACCACTTTGTCACGACACAGACGTTTCAAAAGATGATCGCAAACGACGAACTCATAGAGCACGCGGTGGTGTACGGGCAGTACAAAGGCATACCGAAATCGTCCGTCCGCGATAAACTCAGCGAAAACGCAGACGTGGTGTTGCGGCTGGACGTGCAAGGCGCGGCCGCGGTTAAAACGATGATGCCGAACTGCGTGTCCGTCTTCGTCGCCGCGGAGAGCGAACTGGCGCTGGCGAAACGGCTGGCGAAAAGAGGCACGGAAACGCTGGACGAACTCACGAAGCGCGTGGAAACAGCGCGCGCGGAAATGGCGCGCGTCCACGAGTTCGACTACGTCGTCGTCAACGGAGAGGGGAAGCTTGAGGAAGCCGCGGCGAGGCTGGGGGCGATCATAGACGCGGAAAAGTGCAGGCGGGGGAGACAGGTAGACAGGGTGTGACTTTTGGGGAAATCCCCCTGGATCTCCAAAAAAAATCTCGGAACTCTCTTTTGTCGTTCGAGCCCGAACCGACGGCGGTAGGACTCGTCGTGGCATTCCACGCGCGCGTGTCGTCGTGTCCGTGTCTGCGGCCACAACCCACGCGTCGTGTGGTCTTGTTTGTAAGGACAAGGTGTGCGAACCACGGTCGTCCGTCACTGCGCACCTCATCCTGGGGTGCGCGTAGACAAATCGTCGTCTTTGTGTGCGCCCTCGTTTTACGGCCCGAAAATCATTCATTCATCGGAGGATGGGCAAACACTCGTCGTACTCAACCCTGTGGTTGCGCATCGCGTTGCTCTTGTTGTTTCAGTGCGCGAGCGCGTATGACTTCAGCACATGCTGTGGCTCGAAGCTGAAGCACTGGTTTGATTTCTCGGACACGGACGAGTACGGGTAATCGGAGCTTACCAAGATTCCGAGCTTCGCGGACAAGATGGGCAACTCCGCAAGTCACGCAGTGAACGGCAACGTTCAGTACAAGGTGGATGTGCAAAACGGGCTTAACGCAATTTCCATCGAGTCGGACAAGACCGCGTTGACGTTTGCTTCGACCTCAGCGGGACGAAATCCAGAGGTGTTCCTTGCGTATAGAGTCGTGTGCCAGTGCACGCGAATCAGCAATCATCTCGCGACGGATATTTCCGCCGGTGTTGTGTTCGGTGACCAGAACAATGGGTATGGCTTTGGCACGTACAGAGAGAATGTAAATTCCGTAGGCATGACCAGCACATCTGGCACACCATTCAAGAGTCTATCAGCGAGCTATGACGAATGGCATGTTGCCAATATATACTATGGCGAAACCAGTGACGGATTTCTCAGTATTGACGGAGCAGCCACGACTTCCTATTTTGGCATAAGTGGAAAGTACGTCGCGTCGTCGCTTTCCTCGGTAGCTATAGGAGGAATTACTTTCGCTGACAAACACAACGTTGATCACTACGTCGGCGAGGTACTCATCTTCGAGTCCAAGCTCACGGACACCGAGCGCGATACCGTCACCGGGGAGCTGATGTGCAAGTGGACAAAACCCAAGCCGTTCCCCGATCGCGCCGCGCTCAAGGCCGCGGTGGACAGCTGCTTGGACGTGAACTACGGCGACCCAACCGGCATGGCGTGCTGCTCCAAACCCAACGTGGACTGCGGCGTCGCGGGGACATGCGAGATGGACAAGTGGGACGTTTCACTGGTGACGAGCATGTCCGAAATGTTCAGGGACAAGGGTCAGTTCAACGCAGACATCTCGGCGTGGAACACGAGCTCAGTCACGACCATGTGGGGCGTCTTCTATGTAAACAATAGCCTCACGGCGTTTAACCAGGATATCGGGCTGTGGGACACCTCGCAGGTCACGGACATGGGGCAAATGTTCTTCCGGCAGTCAAAGTTCAACCAGGATATCGGGTATTGGGACACCTCGCAGGTCACGGACATGGGGGCCATGTTCTCGTGGGCCACGCAATTCAACCAAGATATCGGGTCGTGGGACACCTCGCAGGTCACGAGCATGTGGAGGATGTTCAATGGCGCCTAGGCGTTCAACCAGGATATCGGGACGTGGGACACCTCGCAGGTCACGAATATGGATACTTTGTTCCACGGCGTCGCCACCTTCAACTATGATATCGGGTCTTGGGACACCTCGCAGGTCACGACCATGAACAGCATGTTGAGGGATGCCGACTTGTTCAACCAGAATATCGGTTCGTGGGATACCTCGCAGGTCACGATGATGGACGATATGTTCAATGGCGCCTACGCATTCAACAAGGATATCCGGTCGTGGGACACCTCGAAGGTCATGTTTATGCGGGGCATGTTCAATGACGCCCGTGCGTTCAACCAGGACATAACCGGCTGGAGCACCGCGTCGCTAACCAGTTCAGGCCCAGGCGCCATGTTCACCGGCGCGATCGCGTGGCTCGACCGCTTCCACCGCATCGACGGAACCACCTCAACTGACGGGCCGCCTAGCGCATGGGCGGGGGAAGCGTGCACTGCCTCCACAGATTTAAGCGCAACGGGCGCCGACGGCAGCTTTTACTGCATCAACGGTGGCGATATTGGGGGGACCACGGGCGCGGGGTCGTGCACGTGCACAGCATGTGACGCAGGATACGAAGGTGACAGCTGCGAGACTGCGATTGCCTGTACTGCGTCAACGATCTCGAGCAAGCAGGGGAGCGACGGAACTTTCTACTGCATCAACGGTGGCGTTGTTGGTGGAACCGCCTACGAGTGCAAGTGTTTATCATGTAACGCTGGATACGGAGGTGACAGCTGCGAGACTGCGGATCTGTGCGCGGCGGATGAGCGCGTGGATGATTGTAACGCATGCGTCGCGTGTCCAGCGGGAACGACAAACGCTGCCGGCGACGACGCGTCCGGTGCCGAAACTACGTGCGACGACGTCATCTGCGGCGTCAACGAGTACGTCTCTGGAAACACGTGCACGGCGTGCCCGGCCGGGACGACCAACGCAAACGGAGATAATGCTTCCGGAGGTGCTACGTCGTGTGACAAGACGCTGTGCGCGGCTGATGAACAAGTCGTGTCACATGCGTGCGCCGCGTGTGATGGGAACTCCAATTTGGCGGGAGATGACGCCTCCGGGGACAACACGGTTTGTGACGGCGAATTGTGCGCGTCGAATCAACGTGTGGAAAGTAACGAATGCGTCGCATGCGCTCCAGGAACGACCAATGACGCGGGAAACGATGCTCTCGGTGCCAACACCGCTTGTGACGTGACGTACTGCGCTGAAAACCAGCATGTGAAGGCTAACGAGTGCGTGTCGTGTCCATCGGGAACGACGAACAACGCCGGCGACGACGCTTCTGGAGCAAATACCGCGTGTTCTTCCACGGCGTGCGACGTCAACGAGTACGCCTACGGAAACGTATGCACCGCGTGTGCGGGCGGGTCGACCAATCCTGATGGCGGTGACGACGCTTCGAGAGGCGACACGACGTGCGCGTGCGCCGCGAACGAGCGAGTCGTGTCTAACGCGTGTGTGGCTTGCTCGGCGACCGAGACCAACGCCGCGGGAAATCCTGTACCTGGGCCAGACTCAATATGCACCGTAGTGCCAAACCCTCCTCCGCCCCCTTCACTGTCCCCGCCGCCGCCGCTCCCGCCGCCGCTGCCGCCGCCGCTGCCGCTCGTCGCCCAACCGCCGCCACCGTCTTCGGTTGCGGGGCTCGTCGCCAACGCCGAGGCAAAGACTGCCGAGGCGGAACTTGCTCGAGACGCACTTCTCGCTGGCATCGGTGACGAAAAGACGAAAGCAAAGGCAAAACTGTTGGCCGACGCCGCAATCGCCGGCGTGAAGGTGAATAAAGTGGCGATGGCTCTGACGGCGGAGACCGAAGACGCAGCGTGTACGCAGGCGTTTTCCAAGATGCAACTGGATGCGAGCCTCGGCGCTTGCGACGTGGACGTGGTTGTCAGCTCGAGCAGAAGGCGGCGACTGGTCGCGGATACGGCGTATGATGTCACCGTGCTCGTGAGCCCCGTGACGGTGAACGCGACGGTGCTCGCCGCGGCGCTGGGCAACCTCGCCGCGGAAGGTGTCACCGCGACGTCCACGGAAACCGACCCAACAGAAGAGCTGCGTGCTATTCCCGGAATAGACACTTCGAGCGTTGATAGTTTAGCAGCGGACGCCGCGGTTGCGGCGGAGGCGACGTCCGCGGCGCGGGTAGCGGAAAAAACATGGGTGCCGCCGCCGCCGTCGCCGTTGCCCCCGGTCTCGCCACCGCCATCGCCGCCCCCGTCGCCACCGCCGATTCTTATTAGAGAGGATGATACGGCCTCCGCGAGTGATCTGTTAAGAGGCGTACGCGCGACAACGACGTTTTTGTGCGTGATGCTCTCTGTGCTGTTGTAACTTATCAAGCATAACTTTTGGACAGCGTCCAGCTTGCTTTTCCAGCGCGACCCGTCTTGTTGACTCGTTTTCGTTCCGGAAGCTCGCGATTACGATGAGTTGGGTCAGTCATCGCACACTGTTCGCGGCGCGTACGGCGTGACCCACGATGGCGGTGCGAGACGCGGTGGCGGCGTCCGCGCGCCCTCCAGATGGGGGGTTGGCCACGGTGGGTGGGACGTTTCCGGACGACCCCCCACGTCCGACTCCGCTTCGCGTCCCCGAGACCGCACCCGAGTGGTCGCCCTCGGAGTTGGAGACGTACCTGCACGTCGTGGCCATGGAGCGACACACCGCGCAAGCGGTGCGGAGACACGATCTCCTGGAGAAGCTCCATACGCACTGCGACGGCGTGGGTAACCCCAACCCTTTGCTGTTGCTCGGGCCACCCGGCAGCGGCAAGTCCACCGCGTTGGCGCAGCTTATGCGGGAGATTGAATCCGGTCCCGCGATGCGACCGAGACTCCGCGGCGGTGTGCGTTCCGGAGCGGGTGACCGGGCAGGGGCGGACACCTCGGGCACCTCTGTTGACATCACAGCCGTGGATTTCGGAGCCCCGGGTGCGAATCCCGAGCCCTTCGTGCTCGCGCACACGTTCGGCGTGCTCGGCCATGCCGACGATTTACGACGCGTGTTGCTTCGCATGTGTTTCGAGCTCAAGGAACGGTTCAACGTCTACGTGGACGCGCCGTCGCGGCTGGAAGACGCGGGCAGCGCGTTCCCTCGGTTCCTAGCGCACGCGTCTCTTTTCGGGAAAATCGTAGTCATCATAGACGGCCTGGACAAAGCGGAGTTGCACGAGTTAAGACCCGAGGACTGGCTCCCGAGCGCGTTGCCCCTCGCCGCGCGCGTGGTGGTGGCGTCCTCGGGGTGCCGCGCGGTGACCGCGACGCGCGATTTCATAGGGAAGCAGATGGAGGTGGTGCACGTGTTACCCCTTACGGAAACCGAGCGCTGCGAGGTGATCGATTTGAGGCTGAAGGCCATCGCGGGCGGGCGGGTTCCCGCGTCAGCCTCACTGCAAACGTTGACGCAAAGCGAAGACGCCGGGTCGCCTTTGTTTTTAGCGCTGGCGTGCGGCGAAATGAACGCGCGTATGCGCATTCAGTCACAACAGAGGGAGATTTCAGGAAACGGCGATGGCGAGACGTACGCCGCGTCGTTGCAGCAGGCGAGTGTTTTTCCCGAAACGATAGCTGGTCTGCTCGGTTCCGTGTTCAATCGGTGGGAAAAACGGTTCGGCACCACGCTCGTCGCGGAAGCCACCACGCTGATCGCATGTTCCAAAACCGGCCTCGCGCCTGACGAGGTTTTTTATATGTTGACGCAAACGCCGGCACTGGTGAACCTGCCTGTCACGGAGTGGGAGGCGCTTCAAAACGAGCTGGAAACGCACGTGTGGCCCACGGAGCGTTTGCCGGGTGTTCCCGCCTTGGCGTTTTTCCACCACACCGTGAAACATGCGGTGTTGCGCCGGTTCGCGGACGCCGCCGCGACGCGAAGACAGAAGCACCTGCGCGTCGCGTGCTTTTTCGCGCGCCGCGACGTCGACCCGTCGCACCGAAGCGTCGCGGAGGTGCTGTGGGGCACACGGGAGGGCAAGGACTGGCACGCACTGCGCGCGCTACTCACCGACCCGCACGTACACGCGCTGATGTGGAACCAGGACACGCAGGTTGACCTCGCGACGCACTGGTAAGTATTTCCCAATCACCACGTTCCGCCTCTGCGATTGCCCATACTCGTACCAGAAGGGACTATTACCCTGACTGTTTACTCATACACATTACGAGAGACTGACACTTTCGTGTTAATCGTATCAGGGACGCGCTGTTGCGGGGCGAGCAGCGCGCGGCGACCGCTCTCCACCAAAAACTCGCGCCCGGGCCGAACGGCGATTTGGTCCCTACCAAACCCCGTCCTCCGCGGCGACGCCTGGACCTCGTGAAGGAGTTCGTGTCTGTTGCGGACGTCACCGAAGTCACCGCGGATGGCATCCTGACCCCCGACGTCACGAAAGAGCTGCTGGCTGATTTCCTCGCCTGGGCCGGGTTTCAAAGCGAAGCGTGCTTCGTGTTGCGGTTGTTGTCCCATGAGAAAGGCGACGAAGCCGACGTCGCGGCGGTGAGCATCAATTACAAACTCGGGCGTGCGCTCGGGAGACAAGGCCTGCGTCTGGAGTGTGAGAAGACGCTCCGGAAAGCCCTGGAAGCGGAGCAGGCGCTGGTGGGCGCGGAAACCCCGATGGTCGCGGAAATCGTCACCGAGCTGTGCAAGGTGAAGATGGAAAGCGGCGACGCCGAGCAGGCGGGGCAACTCGCGGCGCACGCCGTGAGCGTATGGGAAGCTGCGGAGGCGGCGGGTTACGAGGAAGCGGACGTCGCGACGATGGTCCAGGCCCTGACGCGCCTAGCCGAGGCGTGCGAAGTTTTGGACCGGCCACAAGCGGCGGAGGCGGCGTACGAGCGCGCGCTTGAGCGCCTGGAGCACATGCTGGGCCCGGACCACCCGGAAGTCGCCGAGCACTTGGGGAAGATGGGGGGCGCGTACGCGGCGCACGGGGAGTGGGAGAAGGCTGAGTTCTGCTATTGCCGCGCCCTAGCCTTCGCGCACGCATTCACAGGCCCGATGTCGCTGCACATCTCGCACTTCTACAACGTCCTGGCGGAACTTCACCGCGCGCGCGGGGACGTGGGCCAGGCGCAGGCGCTTTACCAACGCGCGGCGCAGGTGATCGAGGGCGTGCTCGGTGTGAACCACCCCGCGGTGGCGACGTATTTGAGCGCCCTGGCAGAGACGCTACGAGCGCAAGGTCGTCTTGAGGACTCTTTGCCTTTGTTAGTCCGCGCGCTCGCGATCGACGAAAGCGCGCGGGGCGTCGCGCACGCCATCGTGGCGGTTCGGTTGCACAACCTCGCGGCGCTTTTCCAGGACATGGACCGGCTGGAAGACGCTGAGCCGCTTTACCAAAGAGCGCTCGCGATCGACATCGCGCTTCTGGGCCCGGAGCACCAGAACGTCGCCACGTACCTGAACAGCCTGGGCGATTTGTACAAAAAGCGGCAGATGTGGGACAAAGCCGTGGAGCACTACACGCGGGCCATCGCGATTGACGAGCGCGCGCTCGGGCCGAAACACCCGAACGTCGCGATTTACTTAAACAACCTGGCGGGGTTACACAAACAACGCGGACAGTTGACCGCGGCGGAGCCGCTTTACCTAAGGGCGCTGGCGATACACGAAACGAAAGCGCTCGGCGGTGGCGATCACGGCGATGACCTCGCGATCTACCACAACAACATCGCGCTGCTGTACAAGGCGCAGGGTAAGCTTGTGGAAGCGGAGGCGTATTACAAACGCGCCATCGCCGTCGGGGAGAAAAGTCTAGGCGCGACGCACCCAAAGGTCGCGACGCGGCTTTCTAACCTGGGGGCTTTGCTGGTGGACGGTGAGGATTTCGAGGGCGCGGCAATCGCGTTTCAACGCGCGCTCGCGATTCGCACCGAAAGCCTGGGGGATGCGCACGAGGATACGAAAAGTACCAAGGAGTGGATCGCGCACGTCGTGGCGAAAAGAGGGGGGGACGTCGAGACGTCGCCGCGCGGGAAAATGGCGCTGAACGACGTCCCGGCGGCGTCGCCGAACCAAGTTGCGTCAAAACCGATTGCGGAACATACACAGTCCCCTGACGTGGCGCAGGAAATGGAATCGCCGCGTGTCGCGCCTCCCAGGTTCGACAAAATGACGCCCGTGTCCGCACCGTCTTCGTCGCGAGCGGTGTCACCGTCTACGGCTGCGCCGTCCGCGTCGCCTTCCGCGTCACCCTCCGCAAGCACGGCGTCTCGCAATGGCACCACCTTTCGCACCACGGAAAGCATGTCGAGCCAAGTGCACACCAGCAGCGAAGCCGTGGATGCGGCGATGACCTCTGTTGATGCTATTGTCAACAAATACGGCCCACCCGTTCCCGAGCCGGACCCGCGGCATCGGTCGCCGTTTCAACCGCGAACGGAAACGCCGCCGCCCGCGATTTTCGAAACAGGCGCCTCGCACGCGGCGACCCCGCGCCGCGGAACAGGGCAAGGCTGGAAAACGGCGCTTGGGGAGGAGGCGGTTGGGGCGGATACAACAAGACATGGTTCAGGAGGAGAGGCAAGTGGACCTGTGCACAGTTCAGGAGGACGCGACGTGGACGACTGGGACGAGGAAGTTTCGTCCGCGCCCGGGTTTGCGGAGCTCGCGCTTGACGCTTTTCTCTCCGCGCACGTCGAGTACCTGGGCGGCCGGCAGTACCGGTGCGTGTTGGACGGCAAGGTGTTGTCCAAGTTCTCAATCATGCGCGTGCACGTGGCGCGGAAGTTCCCAGGGCTGGTGCACCAGTGGGGCTTGGACCGGTTGGGGGGGGGGGGGGTGAATATTCCGGGGACGCCGATGGAGAAAGAGACGTCGGGGGCGGCGAATCCGCAGCACCCGCTCTCGCCGCCGTCTACGCCGGGTGCCGCTTTGGGTTCCGGGTCACCAGGTTTCGGGTTGGGGTACGACGACCACAACGAACCGCCGATCGCAGGTGCGTTCGCGCTGCAGCAGAGTGACCACGCCTCCGCGATGAAGAGAGTCGAGGAGCTGGAAGATGAACTAGCGCGGTTGCGTTTGGCGGCGGCGGCGGGTGGTACGAACCGGTTGGGGTCGCCAACCGCGACGCCGGCACGACGCGAACCGAAAGGAGTTTCGGTTCCAATCGCGACGCCCGTGTTTCTCAGCGACCGCCGCGCCGTGCCCCCCACGAACACCCCGCTCTACCCGTACGGGCGGCAACAGTACGGAGAGTACCCCGACCGTTCGGGTGGCACGGGTCAACACGCGGACGCCGGGTACCGCGGGGACCATGGCTACCCAAACCCGGCCGGACCCGACCCCTTACGAGGTTTCGAAACCGAATCCGCCCCCGCGACGCAGTTCGAAAAAGAGCGCGCGTATCGGTTACGGGACGAAAGGGAATTCTCCATGGAACAAGAAGTTCCGGACTCCTTCCAAGAAGGCGTACCGGGTGATGCACATCAAGCCCATATCAAGCCCGGGGACGCGTTTTCGGACATGCTCGCGTCCGAGCGAGGCCCGAACCCGTTCCGCGGCGGACAAACGACGGCGCGCTTGGACTCTTTGGCGCTGTCGCCGAAGGGCGCGGCGTCGCGCGGGTCGGAACGCGTTCGAGACCCGCACCGCACTTCTGCGCAAACCGAGCGCCTGCCTGGCCAGTTCGACTACGCCTTTTCCAAGCAAGCAAACGGGACGAAGGACCTTGGCGCGATATTGGGAGTGGGCGAAACGGAATTCGCCGCCGACGCGGTCGGCGCGTTTTGCGCCGCGCGGTCGCGGCGGGTTTCACGGCGAAAGTTCGTGTGCGAAATCGACGGCAAGGCGTTCAGCACCATGAACCTGATGCGGGTACACTTCGATTTGCACTACGCACACGACGCGGAGGTCTGGTGGAACACTCTAAGGGAGGTAAGGGGGTAGGTTTTGACGGTAATATATAGTAAATTAGTCTAATGGTACACGTCCACCCCGACGTCTCATCAAAATTATAAATTCTTTCATCGTCCGGTCGAAATATCGGACGTAGGGAAGACGGAGCGTCGAAAAAGCCCGCCGTGCCCCACAACGACCCTCGCGGATGGCGGAATGTCCGCACCGCCGAGTGCGAAAACGACCCTCCCGCCAACACTCGTGCCGCGACTCCTCCGCATCCGTCCGACGCGCGAGAAGTGGGTTCGAGCACCCACGGCGTTCCGTCAAAACCAACAGTGGCAGATCTCGCGCGGATCCGAGGAGAACGACATCGAGCAACGAGAGACGCGATACGCGACGCGATAGGGTTGGGAGGTTGTGTGAAGGAGCTACCGCCTGCAGAAGCCGCGAGGCAGGGATGCTTAAGCACGCTTAAGAGCTTACATCGGCGTGTTCGTGTGACGTTTGACGAAGGCTTATGCTTAGCCGCGGCGAAGGGTGGACAGCTCCAAGTTCTGAAGTGGTTGCTCGAGAACGACTGTCCGTGGGACGAGAGGGCGTGCAGTGGGGCGGCTCAATTCGGGCACCTCGGGGTGCTGAAATGGTCGGACGCGAATGGCTGTCCGTGGGACGAGAAAACGTGCACTGGGGCGGCTCAATTCGGGCACCTCGAGGTGCTGAGGTGGGCGCACGATAACGGCTGTCCGTGGGACGAGGGTACCTGCGCGGTTGCGGCGAGGGGCAGGCACGTCGAGGTGCTGCAGTGGGCGCGCGCGAACGGCTGTCCGTGGGAAAAAAGGACCCGTGTGTGTGCGGCTCAGGGCGGGCACGTTGAGATACTGCAGTGGGCGCGCGCAAACGGATGCCCATGAGACGCGGGGACGATAAATATGATGATACACAGGTTTACTTTTCCCTAAAATGTAATACCACCCCTAGTACGGTGCAGCGATACCAACTCGACGTGTATTAGAACGTCCGCATCCTTCGGCGCCGGAAGTCCGAACACTCTTCGTTAAAAACAAAGCTCTGCAGGTACGACAAATCCCACCTTTTCGCCAACAATAAATTAGTCTAATGGTACCGTATACCCAAACCCACCCGACGTCCGGCTACTCCGCCGCGAGTTTCATCTTCGCCGTGCGCCGGATTTGGTCCCAGCTTATGGATTCGACGTGCCCGTCCACCACCACGTCGTCGAGGGCTAAGCAGATCATCCCGAAGTGCTCGAACACGTGAGGTTCGTCGAACCGTTTCTTGGTCATCGCCGCGATCGCGGTTGCCAGGGTCTGCAGAACCTCGGCCACTGCAGTTTGTGTTTGTTGTGTATGGGACGGAGCGCGTTAGATGGGAAGGCCAGAGGTGCAGCAATGGAGGTTGTTTTCTTGGATGGGCCGAACCCCCGGCGCGCGGGGACGGAATCAAAAGAGGCGGGTGAACGGGCGGGGGCGGGAGGTGTGACGCACGCGCGAGTTCGTCGTACTGCCCGGACCCCACGGCGTAGAACCGAATGTCCCCCACACCGCACCACACCATGCAGTCCTCGCCTTGGTGCGACACCCCACAAACCTCTTCCACGCGCGCGAAATCATTCCCCGAAAGGGTCGACGCGCCTCCGTGCCCGAGAGACCCTGACGACGCTTCGTGCAAACGCCGCCGCCATTGCATCTGAGTCGTCTCCGGCAAACGCTCGTAGAACCGCTCCACGATGACGTGGCCGGACGCGGACGCCACCGTGACGCACAGCACGCGGCCGGACATCACGGCGCGCGCGTTCGATGTGAAGAGGAGCGCGCCAAAATTTAGTGCCAAAAGCCACGAAACCAGCCAAGTGTCAACGGGTTGGCTGTGGGTCATCAGCGGTCCTTCCACTCCGCCTTGCGCGTGGAACGACCGGCACGATGTCGTCACACGGAGGCGACCTGTCTGGTGGACGGCACGGCGGGGGGAGGCAGGATGTTGGCCGCGGGGGACGCGGCGGGCGGGGATTTCCTGGGCGCGGCGATTTCGGTGGCCGGAACGGCGGTCGAGGCCGAGGAAGAGGGGTTCGTCCCGAACCCACGCCTCTTTGGGACGCCTCGGTGAAGTGGCACTTCGACGAACCGGGTGACAAGCCCGAGGAAGGTATGGACGAGATTAAACAGAAAGGAATGAACAAACGTCGCGCGCGTGAGTACCACATCGCAGGTCGCGAAGGCCATCGCGCCCCATCCGCGGAAACCGCCGCCGCGCGCGCCGCCCTTGAGCTTCGCCGATTTAAGATGGTCAAGCGCTTACGACACTTGCTGGCGCTGAAGTGCGGCGAGCTCGGTTTGAGCGGCGTGCCGCTTTTGGTGTTCGAGCGATGGCTGGCGCGTGCGATGCTTGACGGGCCAAGCGCGGTGCCCACGCCGATGCTCCCCACAGTGGACGCTGGGGGCGGTTTGGGAAAAGACTTAAAGCGCGCGGGCGTGGAGGACCTCGCGGTTGCGGCCGCCGCCGCTACAGAGCTCGCCGCTGCGTCCAAAGAGCTAGGGAAGAAGCTCACTGCTGTGGCTTCTGCTGGGGACAGCGACGAGGAGGAGGATGACAAGGAGACGGCGAAAACACAGGCTGAAACAGACGCAGCCGCGACCGTCGTGGCGGATGACGCCGGGCCGTTACTAGCGCTCAAGCTGAACGACGGCAAGCCATACATGACCATCAGTAAAGCGCACGCGGGGAAGCTCCGGGCGCTGTACTGCAGGCACTCCCTTGGGGGTGCGCCGTTGCCTCCGGATGGCACGCCAGAAAACAAAGCCTTCCTCGCATCCATGTTCGCACTGCTCGCCAGGTACGAAGCCATGGCCGGCGCCGGGTACCAAGCCGCGCTTGGCGAAACCGCGTTTGATGTTTTGAAACTGAAATTGGGCGTGGGGTGCGAAGGTGCGGCCTTTCCCAACCCGAATCCAGGCACACTGTTTTATCTCTCAGCTGGTGACTGTTGTCCATACATCGCGATACTCGTCCTGCGAAGGGACGGTTATTACCTCTGCCCATACTCGTACCACAAGGGACGGTTATTACCCCTGACTGTTTACTCATACCAATCCCGGATATACACGTCACGACCGACTGACACTTTCTTTTATTTACCGTAAGCGTTCGCGTCCCCCCTAAATTGCCGGTACGGCCGGTTCTGTTCAGCGTTCCCTGACGTGGACACGCCCTTCGGCAGCTTGGGGAGCTTCTTTACGTTCAAACCAACCCGGGGGTCGTTCGAAATGAACCCGCCGTTCGTTCCCGAAACGCTGTTGGCGGCGGCGCAACATGCAGAACGCTTGTTGGACGCCGCGCAAGAGGTCGACGATAAGCTCTCCTTCGTCGTGGTCGTGCCTGTGTGGAAAGACACCCAAATGTGGGACTTCCTGGAGAACAGCAAGCACAAGCAAGGCGACACCATGGTGGTAAAAGCCACGGAGCACGGCTTTTGCGACGGCGCGCAGCACTGCCGCCCGCCCAACGAGCGCCACCGCGTTTCCTCATACGACACCGGGGTTTTCTTTCTGCAAACCACAAAAGGCGCGGCGCGGTGGCGGGTTACGGACGAGATCCGGGAGGAGCTGAGGGTCGCGATGAAAGACGCGGTCGGGTCCGCGAAAACAGTCAAGGACCTGGAGAAGCGGTACCGGGGGAAGCCGGAGCAGAAGGGGAAGCCGGAGCACGGGGGGAAGCCGAGGGAGGCTGTTGCAAACGAAGAAAAAAAGGCGGAGAAACCGAAAATGCGAATCGAGAGAATCGAGCGCCGCGACGACGCGCTTAGCGCGGGGGACGAAGGGAACGGCGACAACGCCGGTGACGAGGGTGGGGAGAAGAAGAAACGACGCCGCAGACGGAAAAAGGAAGATGAATAAGTTGTTGATAGTGGCTGATTGTTTGTAAAAAGAATCTCCATTGTGCTACTTTTCAAATCGCCACGAAACTTGTTGCGACTATTCGGGTACGCCGTTCGCCACCGCCCACTCCAATACGTGCCCTCTCGCAACACCGCGCGTTTTCCGGTGCCACGGGCAGCCGTTCGCGCACAACCACTTCAGTACTTCGAGGTGCCCGCCCTTCGCCGCTCAGTAGCATGTGTCTGCGCCCCACGGGCAGCCGTTCGCGAGCGCCCACTGCAGCACCTCGAGGTGCCCGCCCTCCGCCGCAAGCGCGCACGCCCCTCCCTCCCACGGGCAGCCGTTCGCACGCGCCCACTGCAGCACCTCAAGGTGCCCGCCCTTCGCCGCCCCCCAGCACGTCAACTCGCCCCACCTGCAGCCGTTCGCGCGAGCCCACTGTAGCACCTGGAGGTGCCCGCCCCTTGCCGCCCTCGAGCACGTCCTCTCGTCCCACGGGCAGCCTTTTGCGCGCGCCCACTGCAGCACCTCGAGGTGCCCGTACCTCGCCGCATACGCGCACGTCTGTGAGTCCCACGGCCAACCATCCGCGCGCAACATTTTCAACTTCTCGAGGTGTCCAACCCTCGCCGCTGCCTCACAAAGGCGTTCTCGACGCGACAGGCGACCTTGCCGTTGCCGGCGCTTCAACGCGCTTAAACATCCGAGCTCCACGGCTTCATATTCACTAAGCTCTTTAAGCCGAAGCCCCGTCGCCGCCACCGCGTCGCGCATCGCACGGCTCACCGCTGGCAGCCGTGCGAGATTGGCGGGGTCGTCGAAGTACTCAGATCTAAGAATGTGCGCGACGACGAGGTGGTCGGGGAGGCGGGGGATGAGTTCTTGCGCTTCGGCATAGCTCGCGGGAGTAGTGACGGTCACGATCTCGCCGTCCGCGTCAGTCATGGCGGTATGCGCTGCGTCCGAGGACGTGTGGACCGGGTGTCGTGTGCGCGTCGTTGTGCGTCGAGGCTTCCGAGAAAAGCGTTTCCTCGCCAAAAGAATCAGCAAAAGAAACGCTTTCCTCGGAAGCCCCGAAAACACGTTTACTCTGAAATCACACTCGCCTGCGCAACGATGCAACATGCCGACCTCCTACCCCAACACTCGCGCGTTTAGTAATATCGCGCGTCAGCGCGACGCTGGTGACGCCTTCGCGGCTCTGCCCGTCCACATCCTCATCACGCACGTCCTAAGTTCGGGCAATCTGCCCTATCCCTCAGATCTCGCACGGCTCCGAGCGGTGAGTCGTGAGATGCGCGATGCGGTGGCGGCGACGGGGCATGAGGTGTACGAACTTGAAGCTGAGAATGCCATACATTTCGGAAACTTAGGCGCGCTGCAACCCATGCATCAGCGAGGTGACCTGGATGACGACTTCAATAGCTTGTGCACGTGGGCGGCGGAGGAGGGACAACTCGAAATACTGAAGTGGTTGCGCGAAAATGGCGCGCCGTGGAACGAGTACACATGCGCGTGGGCGGCGCATGACGGTGACCTCGAGATGCTGCAGTGGGCGCGCGCGAACGGCTGCCCGTTGAGCGTGCATACATGCGCTTACGCGGTGTGGGGTGGGCACCTCGAGGTGCTGCAGTGGGCGCGCGCGAACGGCTGCCCGTGGGACTATCGAACGCGCGCGAACGCGGCGGCGAACGGGCACACCGAGTTGTTATCTTGGGCTCGCGCGAACGGCGCACCCGAAGCCTGAAAAGAAGACACTGTCGAAGGAAGGAACTGCGAAAAGAAATCACGAGTGGTCCTTCTATCAATTTCACGCACCTCGCGGCTCGTTCGTGCAGTGTCCGCTGTGCGCGCATCGCGCACACCCGCTTTCGCCGAGACATTCCGCATCACCCGTACACGCCGGCCCGAGAACCCCAGGGCAGCACTTCAACACGTCGCCGCACGCGTCCGGAGACGGAGACGGATGGCCGCCACACCCTGTTTGTTCCGGTGACAGAATCGTCACCTCCGCGCAGGCGTGTTTCTCCGCGCAGCTGTTATCGTAGTGGCTGTCCCTGACCCCCGTGCAGGGACAGTCAATTTGGGCGTTTGGCCCAACAGGGTCGTCTTTCGTACCCTTGCCTTGCGTGTAGCACGTCACCACCTGCACGAGCTCGCACTTCGAGGTGCACCCGAGCGCCACTTTTTTGGGTCCGCCGAACATGGCCTGCAACTCAGCCAGGGCGAGTTTTGACCCGGCTGCGGCGACCAGCCCAGCAGGCGTCCCTTCGCGTCGCGCCAAATCGAAAGTCGCGGCGTAGTAAGATGCTTGGTCGAATCCGGGAACGCTCCCTGAAGTGTCCGCCCAGGAAGCGCACGTCCCGTGCTTCGGCCACTCGTGCGCGCCCAAGCCGCCGGAGTACCACGCGGGGGCGAGCTTTTCGTTCTCCGGGCCTTGTGGAAGAAGCGCCGGGTCGTACCGCCAAGAAGAGCTCCCTTCCGCCCCAACGAGCCAACTCGGCTCGGCGCAGTTCTGAGGCCAGAAACAAGACGCGGCGGCACCGAGCTCGTTTGCATTTGCAGGCTCCACCGCGGCGCGTCTCGGGGCCGCGTTTTTACCTTCGCTCGTCGCGCCGCGCGCCCCGCCCAAATCCGCGGGTTTCAAAAAAGACGGCCACAACCCGTGCAGCGTGAGCGTCGCCGTCATGGCATCCAGCGCGCACTCTTTCTTGGCGCACGTCCTTTTCCCTCCCGACCCGCAGAAACCGGGGGTCCAGCTCCGCGCGAGTTCCCACAAATCAAACGGCGTTCCGTTCGCAATCGGGTCGTCGCACCCGCCGTGCGTTTCCGCGCCGGCGTCGGGGCACTCGGGGTCGAGGTTCGGGTCGGTTGGAGCATCGAATCGGAGTGCCTTCAACAGCATCCCCACGGACGAGTCCGAATCGAGTCGCACGGCGCTACCGGGGTTCGAGTCGACCCGAGCATCAGGTCGCAGTGTCTCCACCGGCGTCCCCACGGATGAGCCCGAATCTGGTCGCACGGCGCTACCGGGGTCCGAGTCGACCCGAGCACCAGGTCGCAGTGTCTCCACCGGCGTCCCCACGGATGAGCCCGAATCAGGTCGCACGGCGCTACCGGGGTTCGCGTCGACAGTAGCATCGGGTCGCTGTGTCTCGGCGTTCGGGTCGACCGTAGCACCGGGTCGGAGTGTCTCCAGCAGCGTCCCCGCGGATGACTCCGAATCGAGTCGCACGGCGCTCGCGGCGGTCTGGAGACGTGATTTGTGTTTAGGAAGGAAGGGAAACGGCGTGGGGACGTGGGAAGGGGAGGCATACGGGGTGGAGGTCAGTCGCGCAGATCTCGGCGGGTGACGCGGACGTCGCGGTTCGAAAAAGAACAAAACCGCGTGGCATCGCGGCGAGGCGGACGCGGCGACGGGTCGAGGAGACGGAAAAGCGCGACGCACCGCGAGCATCGCGAGCATCGCGAGCGTTGGGAGGCGCGTCAGACGGCGTGGTTTCGCCATGGCGTGCGGTGCGCGGGGAGTTGTGGGCAAGGGGAGGGGGAGACGAGGACTTTGAAAAAAGTGGATCTGCTTTCGCGCGAAAAACTTGGAATCGCCAAAGAAAACCCGCGTGTGGTTGTGATACGCCAGCAAGCCCGTCCATTGACCTCCGGGCGCGCGTGTCCTCCCAGCCGCGGAGCCCTGTTGTTTGGGTTCTATCGGCGACTCGAAAACGCCCCGACATGGCTTCCACAAGCGCAGGCGTGGTGTGTCCCGGCGAGCCCCTGAGGTTCGCCGAGGAGTTCCGCTCTGGCGCGGGGACGTACGTCCGGGATCAGCACGTCGTGGCGGCGGTGGTGGGCACCGCGAGGGTGGTCCCGGCTGCTGCGGATTCTGGGGACCGCCGACCTGTGGTGGAGGTGGTGCGCCACACCGAGGGCGATTCGGGGTACGACCTAACCTCCACGCGCGCGCGCGCCGGGGGCAGCTTGATTCCATGCGTGGGGGATGAAGTCTTCGCACGAGTCACGCGTGTCAATCCAAGGCTGTGCAACGCCGAGATTGTAACCGTCAACGGCGCCGCCACCACGGACGCCTTTTCCGGGGTGATTCGCACGCAAGACGTGCGTGTCACCGAGACAGACAAGATAGACATGTACGACTGCTTCGTTCCCGGGGACGTGGTCCGGGCCAAGATATTGTCCCTGGGGGACACGCGGAGTTACTACCTCACCACGGCGGCGAACGAGTACGGCGTGGTTAGGGCCAAGTCGCCGTTCACGGGAGAACAAATGGTCGCCGCGTCGTGGGAGGAAATGGAGTGCCCGAGCACGAAACAGCGGTGTAAGCGGAAAGTAGCCAAGGTGGTGTAGACGGGGGTCTCGATGCGTGCGCTTTGTGTACTAACTATAGTCAAACATTCATTTCAGACGTCGACGCCTTTCGATTGGAATCTGGGGACATTTTTTTTTCGGGACGTCCCCAGTTAGTTTTCGTTTCGGTTTCGGGTCATCCCCAAAACTGACCTGTCTCCGCCACACGCATCGGCGTCCCCCGGTGTTTCCCTCGGGTCGGTAATGTCGGTTTCGGTGCTTTCCGTCTCGTCTCGAATCGCGTGCGTGTCTCTCGCGTCGTCGTCGTCGTCGCGCGGCGTAGGCGCGGTTCCTCGCACCAGGGCAAGGGTCGACGGCACCTCCCGGTTTCGTGGCCACGCCACAGTCGAGACAATCGCGTCGTCATCCCGCGCTGGCGCTTCAGGGCGAACTTCTTTGGTCGCCGAGCCGTTGACCTCACTCGGTTTCGCCCCCTTCGGGCAAGTCGCGTTTCCCGAAGAGGACGGCGCTGCGTTCGGCCCGGAGGACGCGCAGCTTGACTTGTCCCGAGGCACCCCGCGGTTCTACTTGATGCGCTTAAGGGATAAACACATGGAATTCGACACAATCACGTATCATGAACAGTGCACGCAGTGTTTGGGCGCGCTGGGAAGCGAGTCCTGGTACATGGCGGTTTCGCAGGCCACGCACGACGTCACGCAGTACCCTGTTGGGGAAAGCATTAAAGTTTTCGAAATCCCGCCAGGGGTCTTCGTCAAGATGCACGCCGGGACGTGGCACGCCGGGCCGCTGTGGGATTCCGCCGCGGGGCCAAACGCTATGGACTTTTACAACCTGGAACTGAGCGATACGAACCAGGTGGATCACAACTGCCACGAGTACGGAACTGGGGATGGGTTCGAAGTAGTAGGTAGTAGTGTGATGAAGTAGTAGCGTGATGCTGTGAGAGAAGTGAGTCCTTGTAACTAGATGTACTAGATGATATGGTAATAGAAAAAGTCGTACCGAGGTACTTAAATGTCTCTCGATTTCGGTTCAACGTCATTACGAACTCGTTCGTTGTGCACGGGCCACAAACTCGCTCGTCTCCATGACCCGTGACCCACAAACGTTTGGATTACTTGATCGTGACTTTGTTCATCTTGACCGGCGTGGCCGGGTTGTCGCTGCGGTCGGTTTTGCACTTGCCGATTTTGTTCACCACGTCCATCCCGGAAACCACCTTACCAAAAACGGGGTGCTTGGACGGGCCGCCGCCGTGCCAATCCAGGAAATCGTTGTGCACGGTGTTGACGAAGAACTGGGACCCTCCGCTGTTGGGCGAGCCGGTGTTGGCCATGGACAGGGTTCCGGGTAAGTTGCTGGTTTTGTCAATCAGCTCATCCGGGATGTTCCCGCCGCCGTCGCGCTTGATGGTTTCGCCGTTGCACAAAAACGACGTGCCTCCTTTCGGCCCCCCCGTCCCGGACCGCGTGCTCTTCGCGTCGACGGAGTTGGGGCACCCGAACTGGAGCATGAAGTTATCGATCACCCTGTGGAAATGAAGGCCGTCGTAGAAACCGGTGTTCGCCAGGTCCACGAAGTTCGAAGCCGTGATGGGTACCTTGTCCATGAACAGTTCCGCCTCGAAAACACCTTCGGAGGTGTCGAAAACAGCGATTGGGTTCGCGCTCGCGGCGGCTGCGATGCGCCGAACCCCAGAACTGCGGTGCACCGGACGCGCCACCAGGCGACTGCGGTTTGCGAACGCGGAGCGGTGCGAGGTCACGGGGCGAACCGCGCGGGCGATGGAGGCGAGCATGGTGGGTGTGTGTTCGGTGCGGGGGGTACTGATGGGTTAACCGAGATCGGGGCGTTTTACTTACGAGACGTCTCACACAGAAGAAAGGTCCCCGAAAAAGGGGACGAAAAATGATGCTTGCGTTGGGGCCTTGGGGGTGGGGCGACGGTGAAGCTTTAATATCGATGTTAGGGTATACACAATCGTGCGTCTGGTATTTACAAAGAAAAATGCTGCATCTGGACCAATACGGCATCATTGAGAATCTGAACAATCGCCGTGTAGCCCTCTTGAGCGGTTATGGACAGCGGCGTGCATCCGTTATCCGTCCCCTTGTTGACGTCCGCGCCTAACTCGATGAGCGTCCGCACTACCGCCTCTTGGCCCTGATGAGTGGCAATAAACAGCGCCATCACGCCGTCATCCCTTGCCTTGTTAATGTCCGCGCCAGCCTGGATCAGCGCCCGCACTACCGCCTCGAGACCGTTTTGAGCGGCGATGAACAGCGACGTCGCGCCAGTATCCCCTGCCTGGTTGACGTCCGCGCCCGCCTCGATCAGCGCCCGCACCAGCGTCTCGTGGCCGTTTTGAGCGGCGGTGTACAGCGGCGTCCTGCCGTCATCCGCGCCCAACTCGATCAGCGTCCGCACTACCGCCTCTTGGACCTTTTGAACGGCGATGTCCAGCGCCGTCCCGCCGTCATCCTCCGCCTTGTTGACGTCCGCGCCCGCCTCGATCAGCGCCGGTAGCACCGCCTCGTGGCCCTGATGAGTGGCGATGAGCAGCGGCGTCACGCCGGCATTACTTGCCTTGTTGACGTCCGCGCCCGCCTCACTCAGCACCCGTAGCACCGCCTCGTGCCTGTTTTGAGCTGCGATGCACAGCGGCGTCACGCCGACATTACTTGCAATGTTGACGTCCGCGCCCGCCTCAATCAGCACCCGTAGCACTATCGCCTCGTGCCCATTTTGAGCGGCCTTGTACAGCGGCGTCACGTCGTTATCCTTTGCCTTGTCGACGTCCGCGTCCGCCTCGATCAGCGCCAGCACTACCGTCTCGTGGCCCTTTTGGGCGACCATGGACAGCGGCGACACGCCGTTATCATCCGCCTTGTTGACGTCCGCACCCGCCTCGATCAGCGCCCGCACCATCGCCTGGTGGCCCTCTTGAGCGGCGATATGCAGCTCGTTCTCGTCACATGGGCAACCGTTCTTGCGCGCCCACAGTAGCACCTTCAGATGCCCGCCCTGCGCCGCTCCCAAGCATGTGCATATGTCCCACGGGCAGCCTTTCGCGCGTGCCCACTGCAGCACCTCGAGGTGCCCGCCCAAAGCCGCAGCCGAGCACGTGTCCCGGTCCCACGGCCAGCCGTCCGCGCGCAACGCCTGCAACTCTGCGAGCTGTCCGCTTCTCGCCGCTGCCTGACAAAGGCGTTCTTGACGCGACAGGCGACCTTGCCGTTGCATGCGCTGCACCGCGCTTACACATCCGAGCTCCACGGCACGCTTCTCATCAAGCTCCGCAAACCGCAGCCCCGTTTCTGCCACCGCGTCGCGCATCGCGCGGCTCACCGCTGGCAGCCGTGCGAGATCGGCGGGGTCGTCGAAACACTCAGATCTAAGAACGTGAGTGACGACGAGGTGGTTGGGGAGGCGGGCGAAAGCGTTAGCCGTGTTGGCCGCGTTATCATCGCGGCGCTCGCTCTTTTACTCACGCGCGCGAGCTTTCTTACCGCCCATCGCGTTGGAAGAGTGGATGGTTTTGTGTCCGCGTCGTGCGCGTCGTTGCTTTGTGCCTCGAGGCTTCCGAGAGTGTGCGTTTTCATGAAAATTCCGGGAAGTTCGCCCGTTGCACACTTTTTGATGGTGAGAATTCTCACCTTGGCTGCGTCCGCCGCTTCGGAGCGCACACGCATCCGTTTGCGCCTCGGACGCTTGGGGATCCTAGCACATGAGTGTAGCGTCCATGTCTGCGTATTTGGGCGCCGCTGGTCATGCGAAAGACCTCATGCATGTCGTCACGCGGCACGACCCCCTCGAAAACTGAGCGTTTTCGGTGGTTTTCGGAAAAATGAAGTTAGACTTCTTCGGTCCTCGTCAGCCGCGCGGGCTTAAAGTAGATGTTTCGCGCGCGATCGATTCAATCACTGTGCGCCGCACCGCGACTGCGATGAACGAACTCGCCGCTCGCGCGCAGTCGGCGAGCGTTCGCGCTTCGAGCGACGACGGCCAGAGGAACGATCCCCCGCCACCCGTTCCCCTTGCCGAGCAATCCGCCCTGAAAGCTCGCGACCTCGGTGGTGTGTTCGCCAATCCCGAATCGCCCACCCTCGATCGCAGGCCGGGTAGTGGGTTAACGCTGTCCAGTAACTCCCCTGATGCGTTCAAGGGACGGGAAATAAGAGTGGCGCACGCTGGGGGCGCTCGGTTCGACGACCGCACGACGATGAGGGAGGAGTTCCCAGCTCATCCCGTTGTTTCGCCGACAGCTGCGGTACGCAAACAGTACGCACCGTCGGATGTTAAGTTTGACGGGCGCAGCACGATGCACTCTGAGTACCCAGCGCATCCGGTGTCGCCCACTCCTGCGGTGGTTAGGAAGCCGTACCGCATGTACGAGGCGAAGTTTGAAGACAACACCACGAACAGGGATTCGTTCCCGGCGCATTCGCTGTCGCCGGCGCCGGCCGGCGCGCGCAAGCAGTACGTACCGTCTGATGTTAAGTTTGACGGGCGCACCACTTCTGGCGATTCCTACCCAGCGCATCCGGTGTCGCCCACTCCTGCGGTGGTTAGGAAGCCGTACCGCATGTACGAGGCGAAATTTGAAGACAACACCACGAACAGGAACTCGTTCCCGGCGCATTCGCTGTCGCCGGCGCCGGCCGGCGCGCGCAAGCAGTACGTGCCGTCTGATGTTAAGTTTGACGGGCGCACCACTTCGGGTGAGGATTTCAAAGGCCACGAAATCGAAACGCAGCGCCCTTCCGTAGGTCTGTGGGTGGAGAACGACCGAACCGAGGTGTTGATTCACGCCGGCGCCGCGCTTCCCGCGAGGGCGGCGCGCGTGTTTTCCACGACGGAGAAAAACCAAACCTCCGTCGCGTTTCGCGTGGTGCAAGGCTGGAGCCGCACCGCGAGCAAAAACAAAACGCTTTGCCTTTTCGAGATGGCCGGTTTGCAACCCGGTTTGGCGGGCGCGGCGACGATCAAAATCACGTTCGCAATAGACGAGCAAGGGGTGCTCACGGTGGAGGGACGGGACATGGAGACGGGCGCGACGCACGCGGAAAAAACGCAAACGCTGGACAAGTGACTCGCGAGATTTTCGTCGTAGCGATGATATAAAAACTTATACGTATTCAGGCGCGCCGTTCGCTTTTGCCCAGATAACCACATCATCGTACCCATTCGAATCCGCCAGCGCAATCTTCTCCTCGTCCCACGGGGAGCCGTTCGCGCGCGCCCACTGCAGCACCTCGAGGTGCCCGCCCTCCGCCGCCCTCGAACACGTCTCCTCGTCCCACGGGCAGCCGTTTGCGCGCGCCCACTGCAGCACCTCGAGGTGCCCTTTGTCCGCCGCATACACACACGTACCCTCGTTCCACGGGCACCTGTTCGCGCGCAACCACTGCAGCACCTCGAGGTGTCCGCCCTCCGCCGCATACGAGCACGTCCACTTATTTCACGGGCAGCCGTTCTCTCGCAACCACTGCAGCACCTCGAGGTGCCCGCCCAAAGCCGCCGCCGAGCACGTGTCCCGGTCCCACGGCCAGCTGTCCGCGCGCAACGCCTTCAACTCTTCGAGCTGTCCGCTCCTCGCCGCTGCCTGACAAAGGCGTTCTTGACGCGACAGGCGACCTTGCCGTTGCATGCGCTGCACCGCGCTTACACATCCGAGCTCCACGGCACGCTTCTCATCAAGCTCCGCAAACCGCAGCCCCGTTTCTGCCACCGCGTCGCGCATCGCGCGGCTCACCGCTGGGAGCCGTGCGAGATCGGCGGGGTCGTCGAAACACTCAGATCTGAGAACGTGCGTGAAGACGAGGTCGTTGAGAAGGCGGGCGAAAGCGTTAGCCGTGTTAGCCGCGTTAGCATCGCGGCGCTCGCGCTTTCTCTTGCGCGCGCGAGTTTCCACACCAAGCGTCGCGTCGGAAGACATCGCGGAGGGTGTCGTGCGCGCGTCGTTGTGCGTCGAGGCTTCCGAGAAAAGCGTACAAATACAAAACAAAAAGTCTACCTCCCTCCTCACAAAACGCCCCCGAACAACCTGGGCAGCAACGCGGTGGCGACGCCTATGGCGTAGTACGCCCACGTGGGAATCGACGCCTGTTGCGCCGCGGCGATTTCCTCGCCAACCTTCGTTAGCGCCTCTCTTTGCGTTTCCGAGTTCGGATCCAGGCCGTTTTGCTGGATCCGTAACGCCCTCGCGTACGTCGCCGCGAGGCCGTTCACTTGCTCCTGCACGGTTTCCTCCCTCCTGCGCAGTTTCAAAAACGAATTCAGCTCGGCGTTCGTCAGGTCAAGCTCGACACTAAGCGCGTTCTTCTCGCCTTCCAGGGTGAGACGCTGTTGCTCCAGGGAGGACAACAAGCCGGCGCGCGTTTTCTCCGTGGCTTTCAAGGCGTCGAGGGCTTCGGAATCGCTTTTGGCGGTCTTCGCCGCCAATTCCAGCGCGGCGGCCGCGCGTCGCGACGCTTTTTCAACTTCGTGTCGGTGTGTCTCGATCGTCGCCTCCAGGTTTTTCGCGTACTCGGCGCGAAGCTCGTGAACCGAACTTTCCGCGCCGTTCTTCGCCGCGACCGCCTGTTTGAGCGCCACCGCGTGCGTCGCGACCAGCGTTTCGATCTCCAGGCCGTGTCGCGCGGAAAGGTCACCCGTGGATTCGGAAAGCCTCACGTCGTACGCCTTGATTTCAGCCTCAAACGCCTCGCGCGCCCGTCTGGCTTCGTTTGAAAACGCGCTTTCCAGCTCGGCGCGCTCCGCGTCCGCGGCGAGAAGCGCGCCTTCCAGCGCCGCCGCCGCGTCCGCGCGAGTCGTTTCCAGGGTAGCGACGATCTCAGCCACAGCGTCAGCCTGGGACTCAGCGGACTCCTTTTCCATCGCCTCCAAGCGCGCCGTGAGCGCCGAAGTCTCAGCCAAAACACGCGCCTCAGCCGCGTCGCGCGCCGTTTGCAGCGCCGTTTCCGTTTCGGCGCGAGTCTTTTGCGTCGCTTCGTTCGCGGCGCGCCTGCCCTCCGCGAGCCGGGCGTCCGCTTCGCTGGCATCTGTGACGCGCGCCGCCTGAAGCACAGCATACTCACCGCGAAGCGCCTTGAGCGCAGCGGCCGTTTCGCCGCCCAAAACGACCGCGGCGTCAACCTCCGCGACCGCCTTTGCGCTCACGGCGGCGAGCGCGGTTTCGCGATCCGCGCGCGCCGCCGCGAGCGCCACCTCCGCTTGCGTTTTCAAAACCTCCACGCGCGCGTTGAGCTCGTCTTCTTTCAGTTGCAGCGAACGCGCGCCAGCAGCCATCGCTTCCGAAACCAGCGCCACCGCTTCCGCCTTCAGCGCGTCGACGGTAGCGGAGGCATCCCTCTCCAACTCCGCGACCCGTGACTCAAGCGCCCCGGTCGTTTCCAAAAGCAGAGTCTCCGCCGCCCGCGCCGCCGAAGCAAACGCCGCGCGCGTCTCCTCCGCGGAGGCGCGCGCGATACGTACCTCCTCCGCGGACGCCTTCTGCGCCGCACCGAGCGCGGACGCGGCTTGCGCGTCCCTCGCTTTGACATCCGACGCCCTCGATTCCCTCAACGCCCCGATTTCCAAAAGGAGCTCCGCCTCGCGCGTCGCGAAGCGTTTTTCCCAAGACGCGATGCTCCTCGCCACGGTCGCGTCGGCGGTTTGCGCGGCGGCGGCGGCGGCGTTCGTGGCGTCCGCTTTTGTCTGCGACAGCTCGCGCGTCAGGGTCGCGATGCTCTTCGCGAACTTACCCTCCACAGCCGCAACGTCTGTCGCCCGGGAGGCTTCGATTTCGGACACTAAGCCCGTCGCCGAGCGCATCTCCTCCGCGGCGGCGCGCAGGGAGCGCGAAAGAGTGTCTTTGTGTTTCTCGGTCAAGCGCTCCGTCTCAAGCGCGTGCGCGTTCTTGATACCCGCGAGCTCGGCGCTTAGCTCGTCCACCCTCGCGGCGGTTGAGGTCGCGGCGCCGGTCACCGCAGCGGCAAGCGCGCCATCGTTCTCGTCCTTCAGTCGTTGAAGCGCCTTGGCGTGTGTGTCCCTCGCAACCGCCATCTCCAAGTCGGCCGCCGCTTTCGCCGAAACAACCTCAGCCAACACCGCGTCGTACGCCGTCGCGTACTCGCCGCTCGCCGCCCGCAGCTGCTCCTCGAGCTCCACAACCTCGGCGTTCACGCGCTTCAGCTCGCCCACCGCGGCCGCGCGCGCGGCTTGCAGCGCCTGCGCGAATTTCGAATCCTTCTCCGCAATCGCGTTTTCGTGCGTCGCCGCTAAACGCGCCAACACCCGTTCCGAGTGTTTAGACGCCGCCAAAAGGGTTTCGTTTGCGGCGCTAGCGCTCTTTGCGAGCGCCGCGTCCGCGGCTTGTCTCGACGAAACAAGCGCTTGCTTCAGCTGATCAATTTCAGCCGTCGCGTTACCACTCGCGTTTGCGATTCGCAAAGCCGATTCCTTCTCCGCGTTCGCGCACGTCCCCCGCCAAAGCGCCTCCACCGCCGAAACGTTTGTTTCAATTTCCTTTTCCAGCGCGCCCGAAAATTCCCGCTTCAAATCCTCCATCTTCGCCTCAAACGAAGCCATCAACGCATCCTTCTCCGCGCCGTGCGCCGCCTCAGCGAGGGCGAGCTCGGCGGCGCCGCGAGCAATCGCGTCTTCCGTCGCGAACAACAACCGCGAGCGCGCCTTTGACGCCTCGGACGAAAGCAAAGCGTTGAGCGCCGCGCGTTCACCGCAAAACACTCGGCGCTGCGCTTCAAGCGCGGCGTCGAGCTCGGCGCGAGTCGCGGCGGCGCGTGCGTGGGCTTTCGCTGCTTCGGACAGCATTAGCCCCTGCGTCGACTTGCGTTCGTTCATGGCGCCTTGTTTCAGGGCGCCCAGTTCACTTTCGTGTTTCGAATTGGACGCCTTTGTATCCTCGGCCCACTGCGCGCGCTCGTCACGCAGCGCGCTTTCCCGGCTCGCAAGTAAATCGTGTTTCAAGTTGGTAACCTCCTTGGTCCGGTCGCTCCACAGCTGCGCGTACTTCGCGTCGTGCGCCAGCCGCAGCCGCTCCGTTTTCTCCCTCCAGAACTCCTCGAACCTCGCCTCCGCGTCCAAAAGCTCGTTCGCGAGGCGCGCGCGCACGATGGTTTCCGTTTTCGTCGCTTCCGAGGCGAAGTGCGCAAACAGCGCGCCGCGCTCGCTTCGCGCGTCGCGGAGTTCACCCTTCAGCGCGTCCACGGCTTCGTCGCGTTCCGCTAAGAGTTGCGCCTTCATGGCGTTTTGCTCCTCCTCAAGCGCCTTCGTGGCCACCGCGAGCTCTTTCGAATTCGCCTTGCTTGCTTTCTCAAGCGTGTGCAGCGCGTCTCGCTTCGCCGCGGCCAAAGCGTTTTGCGCACCAAGCTTCGCCAGCGTTAGCGCCTTTTCGTGCGCCGCGTCGGCGGCGGCGACGCTCGCTATGTGCGACTCGCGAAGCGCGGAGAGTCCTTGCACGTTCGCCGCGTCCATTCCAGCGCGCTGGCGCTCAAACTCCTTCGTGAACGTCTTGGCGATGGTCTTGTTCACGGTTTCTATTTTCTCAACCTTCGCCCTCCACTCGGCGGCGACGCGGAACTCGGCGCTCGCGACGGCGGCGCGAACCGCCGATTTCAGGTCGTCGTCGGCGCGCGCCGTGGTCTTGTTTAGCTCGTTCCGCATCAGCGTCTTCAGCGCCGTTCTTTCACTCAGCGCCTGCGCCATCGCCAACGTCAGTTCCGATTGCGAGCTGTGTTTCAAATCCCTCAGGGCTTTTTCAAGTATCGACGCCGCTGAAGTGCGCTCGAAATCCACGGCGCTAACCATGGAAGCCGCGTACTTCTTTTCAAGCGAACCGCGCTTCTCGCTCTCCTTCTGGTCGATACGCCGTGACTCCGCTTTCCACCACTCCACATGTTCGTTGCTCAGGGAAAGCGCGGCACGGTACTTGCGCATTTCGCTGTCGTGCAGCTGCTTCGCCGCGTCGCGCTCGAACCTGGACGCCGCGAGTTTCCCAGCCATCACCGCGCGCTCCTCCGCCATCTCGCGTTCCACCTTCTCGATTGTCTTCTCCAGCCCCGAAATCTGCGCCTTGAGCGCCGTGATCTCCGCGTCGTGCATTTTCTTCAAGCTCGCGATTTCAGTCTCCGCGCGCAGTTTCAGGGCGTCGTAGGAAGCGGCTTTGCCCGCGAACACTGAGAGCTCGACGTTTTTGTTTTTCAAAATCGTAATCTCGCGCTGTAACGTCCGCACGCGCGTGTCGTAGATGCTCTGCAAACGCGCGACTTCGTCCGTCTTCGCCTTCTCCGCGTCGAAGAGCCGCGTTTCTTCCTCCATGAACTCCTCCAGCAAAATATTCCGAATGCTCTGTAACCGCTTTAGGGCTTTCTCGGAAGGCTCGCCCATCATCAGCGCCTCGGGCGTGCGTGTGTACAAGCCCACGCCGCCCTTCTCCCCCGCCGGCGCGCGCGTGACGGAAATCTCCAGGCCGTTTTTGAGCTCCTTGGCGAAGTAGCTGCCCGTCGCGACGAGCGCGGCTCCAGCGAGCACAGCAGCGGTGTGTGCTTTGCTCGTCTTCATCGCCTGCACCACGCAAAGGGCGAGGAAGGACACGGCGGCGGCGACGGCGGCGGCGACGACGGAGGCGGCTTTCCGCTGCTCCGCCTCGGCGCGCGTTAAAAACAACTCGCGCAGGTCCCCGAGGTACACCGCACCCGCGACCGCGATGACACCAGCAGCACCCGCGGCTGCTACCGTCGCCGTCGCCGCGGTGGGCAACCCCAGCGCGCAAAAAGCGGCGTCCGCGGCGAGCACGGCGAGCGTCTGATACAAACCGGTCAAATCGGGAAGCTGCGGGTCGTCGTCGTCGTTGTTTTGCTTTTGTCGTTTTGTTGGAGGCGGCGGCGCCACGGCGCCGTCGCGCGAGGTTCTGGTCAACGTCTCAGCGGCGCGGACCACGACGACGCGTCGCGCGCAAGGACGCGAGGGTGCATTCTGCGGACGTGGGGATGTACGACGTCAGTTAAAAGTACACGAATTTCTTTCTCGCGGGAAAACTGCTTGTTATTTCGCTTCGGGCACCGATCGGGGCTGCTGCGGGTCACGGCCCTTCGCGGGTATGACGCGTGGTGGGGACAACGAAGCGTACCTGAAAGATCGCGCGTTGACGCGAGCCGAGACGCGGCGCGACTGCGACGACGCGTAGGCTGCGCGGAGAAAGGGCGTGGAGTCTCGGTGTCGCGACGCCTCCGACATTTGGCGCTGACATCGCCGACACGGACATCCTTCACGAAACTTTCGAGATCGGAACTCGAAAAGGACGAGTCTGGGCACTCACGCGATGGAACGCGCGGACGACCACGGCTCGCGCGTCGAGTGCGGGAAGAAACACGCCGCGCGCCAGGAGCACCGCGTGGCGTGTTCTGCGTCCTCGGGACGTACGTCCCGCACCTTCCTTCCGCGCGCGGCCGAAGATATTCAGTCAATCGAGGCCAAACCAATAAAAGTGAAAGTCTCTTTTCTTTCTGAATCTCGGACAGTTAATTGTCTTCGGCACACGCCCGTCTCCTCACTCCGCGGCGCAGTTCGTTGCCGTACCTCATCACCTCGCGAGCATGGTCGCGTTGATTAGCCGCCTCGGGGCGTGCGTCCCCGTGTACGACTTCCACACCGCGACAAAGTACGCCAACGTCCTTCTGAATGCGCAGATTGTGCTTTGCGCGTGTGGCGCGCTTTCCTGGGCATTCGGCGGGGTCGCCACGCTGACGTTCGGCTTCGCCTTGCTCGCGCACGTGGGCCTGGAGGTGGGAAGCCAGAAGCTGTTGAGAATGTACACCATAAGCCAACTCGCGTTGCTGCTGTGGGACGTGATTTGGCTGGGGTTGTGGGCGGGAAGGATCGACCGGGGAACGGTACGTGCTGGGGGGTTCACGTTGAACAACAAAAAGACACCTGGAGAGTAACCAACTCCAACTCGATTCTTCCCGATCCCATTCGCTGACCCACCTCGTCTCACGTCTTTCTCCTTTAAACCTTTAAAACCTTCAAACCTTTAAAAACCCCTGCAGGATGCTATTTTCGCCAACGCGCATTACCACGGCACACCAAGGTTCCTGCTGGGCATGCAGGTTCTGCTTTTCCTGAGCAGGCCGTTGGTGCTTTTGCTTTGGTGCAAAATGTGGGATCTCGGCTTCGGCGCAACTGAAGCGACGAACCCGTACGGCCAGTTGGAAGACGCGATGCCCGCCCCTCCCCCCCAAGCGCCGCCTGCCGCAGTCGCGGGGTACGGACAGGGACATGAGCAAGGGTACAAACCCTACGGCGTACCAAACGGGAACCCGTCCCTAGGGCAAGGAGGAGGCGCGTACGTGCCGCCGCCGCAAGGGAACGCGTGATTGGGAGGAGAGATTGGGGATAGATTCAAAAGGGATGGTTTCTCACAAAATCGAATTCTGATCGACGAATCAACAGTCTACTGAACATCGAGGCTCTGAATATCGGCAGTCCTCCTACCGGTACGATTGAAATAAGAACACAGACGAGTTGACGATACCACGAATCATTTTTACGCAGTATGCGGTGCATGTATTACGGTTGCTACTACCGTTCCTAATCGCGACGCTCGCTATTTTTTTCCAAATCGCAAAGCGTCGCCACATTCATTGCGACGCGCGGAAACGCGTCACTGTTTGCGCATACACAACTTTCAGAAACATCCCGTCGATGTCATCTCCTTTTGCGTGTACAACAAACAGTAACACTCGCGCATCACCAATCACCCCCCTCCTCGTTTGTTTGAACTCGTTTTGAAACCGCGCGGCCGGATCTACCCACCGGTTCATTTTCGAACTCGATATTTCCAGCCGCGCAGATTTCACTCGCCTCGACACCCAGTCCCCTTCCCTCCCACAAAAAAGTGTCCCACAAGCCTCACGCGCTTACTGCGCGTTGACCTTGTTCGCCGCGTCCGTCAGCGCGGGCTGGCCGTAATTAAGCGTGCGCCTGGGAAATGAAAAGAAAGAATACACGAGGTGAGTTTTGAGATACTTGAAATCGGGAGCTTTTGCCATCGTGGGACCACGACAACAAACCCTGCGTGTCGATCTGGTGGGTGGTGACCCTTCTGAGTTGTCCCTTGAGGCGTACGTATCGCGCCGCGTCGAAGTGCGTTTCGAACACACGTCATCGCGAATCACCCCCCGCGGTCATCGCGGGCGCGACCCGTCGGGATCCATCCCGACGCCGCCAGGTCGCGTTTGAAAAAGCGCGCGTGAAGTGTTGTTTTCGTATTTGCAAAGCACGCACCGGTACAGCATGATGTGGGGCTCCGGCCTGTGGATGGCGTAGTGCACCCAGCCGCGTGATTGCTGCACGCCGAGACCGCGCCACTCCGCCTGGTGTACACGAGGAACGTGGGGAGGTAGGGTCAGCGCCGGGGTCTTGAGATGGATGTCGTATTAGGACACGAGACGACGCGAGGCAAACTCCCGCGCTCAAGGGGAAGGAAGGAAAGAATTTCACGCAAGCGCGCGATTGCGACATCGACAAAGCGTCGGTATCGCCGGCGTGTAGGGTCCCGCGCCCGTCTCGAGCCAGTATAGAGATTGGGAAACGTACCTCGGACAGAAGGCGACCCTTGGGCAGGAGCTTGGCGATGTCAGGGGGAAGCACGACGTGTCTGTTGGGGGTTTAGGAGGGACGGAGAGGTGAGCGGGGAACAGATTTCGACGCGGGGGTTCGAACACAGCGGGACCTGAAATCCCGCGCACAGCGACGCGGGAAAACGTCGCGCGAGGATGCGCGCGTACCTGTACTCGTACACGTCGTCGTAGTACTTCTCGGAGTACTGAATCTGCGGCATGTTTAACTGTCTCCGGGGCGGCGGAACGGTCGTGCCGAACGCAGTGGCCACGGAGGCCGCATCCAAACGACTTTCTGTATTGGTCGGCCAAAACTCATCGCGTTTTCAATTTATTTTATTTTTTTCTTTTATTTTGAGCTTTTGGGAGGGTACCTTCGTTGTGCGCGCATGTTACCAGGGAAAGACCACGATATCCCGGGAGTTTGCAATGTTTAAGTGACAGCAGACCATGTAAGGATCCCGGATACGTGGTAAAAAATTACATCATGCAGTCAAGATTCCGGTTTTGATGACCCTCGACGTCTTGTGGTGGACACGAAAAAGGTGATCGAAAATCTCGCGAAGTGGGCACCTCATTCGCCGATGTACGCCGAGCGGTACAGGGAGAATTATCTCTTGATGACCACAAATTACACGTTATGCTTTGGAACATCATTCATTAACACCATGATGAAGTCACCCGATTCATAAAAATGTGTTCTTCTCTGTGAAGATAATGGTGTATCGTACGTTGGTGTGCGCATGGGCCGCTTTGTTGATTTGGAAACCGATTAAATTCTTCGCCTTCGCTTGACCGAATTTGCTGTTTTTTGGATTTAGACCTCCATTCTTTGAGTTATCCCCCATATATAAAAAAATTAAAAAAAATAGTTCGAAACGCTTTTTAAACGGCTCTCGAGGGAAAAATTTGCGGGTACCCCTTTCGTGACTTGAGGACGTGCGGAACTCTCATCACACGAGTGGTTGCGACGAGTCCGCCCGACTCGACCCCGCACCAGGTGCTGACATCGCGTCACCCGTGCGTATCGTCTCCGGACTCCGCGGCGTGTGACGAGAAAGGAACCGCGCGGGTCTGGGAGCCTCGTCTTGTCGTGGCGTTTCGGTGATTTCACGGCCGAAAGAAACTTGGGTTGGGGGCACCGAAATGGCATCGTCGATCCTGCAAAGAGTCGGCGCTCCAACCGACGATCTGCTACACCACGTGCCCCTGCACCTGGTGCGACACAGCGTGCGCCGCCACGAAGTCGCCGCCGGAGGTGCTCGGAACCCGAGCGCGTCGTGCGACGTGGACGATGCCGTGGAGAACGCGGCGACGGTCACAGAGCTTTTAGCGTCCGTCAAGGACGAGAAAAAAAAGGCCCAGGATGGCTTTCAGGCGAACCTACGCAGACGCGTGGCGGCACGTATCGCGTCCGAGCGAACCGGCGGTGGCGACTCAAAAAACGTGACCAACATCGCTCGGGCGGTGGCGACCGCCCCAAGGGGAAGCAAAGACAACCCACGCGCGAGGGCCAAGACGCTTTCTTCCAAACAACATCCGCTTTCGCCGCTGGAGGCGTTGTTGGCGTCGTCGGCGGCGACGACGCGGGAAAGCCACAGGAGGTTACTCGTATCCATCGTGCCTGCTGCGTTCGGGGGAGAGGTAGGTCGGCGAGATGCCGTCAAAGGAGGAGAGTATGGGCGAGATGCGGTCAAAGGAGGAGAGTATGGGCGAGATGCGGTCAAAGGAGACGCACGGGACACAGAAACCAACGAGCCGACGACGAGCCTCCCTTTCGACGTCGCGGAGAGTCGAGCGCAACGCGTGGCCAACGCGCGGCGCGCGGCGGCGACGGCGCAACGACGAGACGCGTCGCGCCGCGTGCTCGCCACGACGGAAAACCACCCAGCGCACTGGCGCGCGAGGGCTGCCGCAGAAGAAGGGGGTTGTGTGGATGACGTCACGACGACATCAACGACATATCCTGTGACGCACGTGACCGAAACCGAACTCGTGGAAGAAAAAGCTCCAAGAAAACCAACTTCGGCGGACGTCGCGGCTTGGCTCGCCAGACTCGGGTTGACGTTCGCGAATATACCCCCCGTGTGCGTGTGCCCGCACTCGTTTGACTCCGCGCCGTTCGACGAACGCGCGCCGTTTCGATGCGCGCGGAACTGTTTCATGTTCGGCGATGCGCACGCGCGGGACGAAGCGACGCGCGCGGCGCTAAGAGCGCTGGGGGGTTAGGTTAGGTGGGTTTATGAATAAGAACTCGAGACGAAACTTGTTAAAACTCCTTTGGGACAAACGCAACGCGGTCACGGTTTCGCCGCGAGCGCGGTCATGATCGCCCGCCTCGCGTCGTCAAGCGCGGCGTCGAGCTTTGACACGTCTCTGCCACCCGCTTGCGCGAACCCCGGCTTGCCTCCTCCCCCCCCGCCGCAGGTCTTCGCAGCGGCACCCAGCACCGCCCCAGCTTTCAGCCCGCCCGCTTTCTGCACGGCGTCGTCAAACACGGCGACGAGCCCGACGCTGCCGTCCGCGCTTCCCGACCCGAGCACCACGGCGACGCCGGCGTTGGCGCCGTTCATAGAAAGCGTCACCAAAAGGCTCTCCGCCGCCTGCTTCAGCGCGACAGGGTCCACGCCGTCCAGGCGCGCTACTAGCACTTTCTGGCCACCAGTAGTCGTCAGTGCGTCCGCGGCGAGCGTCACGGATTTCGCCGCCGCGAGCTCGCCCCTCAGCGCCTCGGCTTCCTTCTGCGCCGTTTTCAGATCGTCCATCAGGGACGAGACCCGCGCGGCGATTTCCCCGGGCGGCACGCGCAGCGCCCCCGCGAGCGCGCGCACGGTTTCGTCTCGTTCGCCTAAAAGCTCCACCACTCCTGGCCCCGCCACCGCTTCGATGCGCCGCACGCCCGCAGCGATGCCGGCCTCGCTCACGATTTTGAACCCGCCAATCTCCGACGTGTTCAGAACGTGCGTGCCTCCGCACAGTTCCATGGACACGCCCGACACGTCCACCACGCGCACGACGTCGCCGTACTTCTCGCCGAACATCGCGGTGGCGCCTTTGGTTTTGGCGTCTGCGATTGGCATTTCCCGCGCGTCAAGGGACACGGAGTCGCCAACCCAGCCGTTGACCAGGTTTTCGACCGTCACCAGCTCCTCCGGCGTCGGCGCTCGCGGCGCGTTGAAGTCGAACCGCAACCGGTCAAAGGTCACGAGCGACCCGGCTTGGCTCACGTCCTCGCCGAGCACTTTCTTCAGCGCGGATTGTAACAGGTGCGTGGCAGTATGGTTGGCTTTGGCTCTGCGCCGTGAGCCTTGGTTGACTGCCGCAGTCACCGTGTCGCACTCGCGAACAGGAGAGTCACCAGTCACGACGCACGAGTGCACCCACAACCGCCCACCCGCGGCTTTTACGCAATCCGTCACGGTGAGCTCCGCGCCGGTTTCCTCGGCTACGATCAAACCGTTGTCGCCGATTTGCCCCCCCCCCTCCGCGTAGAACGGCGTTTTGTCCAAAACGATTTCCACGCAGTCGCCAGGAGAGGCTTCGTCTACTCGTTGTCCGTTTTTCAAAATCGCACACACGGTGACCCCGGATTCGCGTAGCGAAACGAAACCGGTGAACTCGGTGGGCGCGGTCAATTCGTTTGCGATTTTCCCGAGCAAATCCCCGGCGGTCACGTCCACCGCCACACGCGCGTCTCGCGACAAGTTCCTCTGCGTTTCCATCGCCACAGCGAAACCGCCCACGTCAACCACAACGCCCGCCTCAGACGCCACGTCCGTGGTGATATCCAGCGGGAAGCCGTACGTGTCGTAAAGCGCGAAGGCTTCGTCGCCGGTGAGTTTCGGGTTTTTCGGGTCTCTGGTTTTCGCCGCTGTTAACATATCACCCAGAATCTCCTCGCCCCGCCCCAAGGTCACCGCGAACCGCAGCTCCTCCCTTTCCAGCTCGTGGAACACCTTCTGCGCGCGGTTCGCTATGGCAGGGTCACACGCGTCGCCCAAACCAATCGCCACTTTCGCGATCGCTGGGGTGAACGCGAACTCGCCATCCGGGGGTTTCATACCGAGAAGCCGCCCGCACCGCACCACTCGGCGAATCAACCGCCGCACCACGTAACCCCGGCCCACGTTGGACGGGTACACCCCGTCCGAGATGAGGTAGGCAACCGCGCGCACGTGGTCCCCGATGACTTTGAGTTTCAGCTTTTCCGCTGCACTAGCGTCGTCGTACCGCATGTCCGCCATCCGCGCCGCGCAGTCGATAATCGGGCGAATCAAATCGGTTTCGTAGTTGTTTTCTTTTCCCTGTAGGATCTGCGCCATGCGCTCCAGCCCCATGCCGGTGTCGATGTTTTTCCGCGCCAGCGGCGTGGTTTTTCCATCTGCCCCCCGTGAGAACTCCATGAACACCAGGTTGTAAAACTCGATGAACCTCGAGTCGTCATCCAGGTCGCATTCCGGCCCAACGCCGCGCTCGGGGTGGAAGTCCCAATAAAGTTCCGAACACGGTCCGCACGGCCCGGTCGGGCCGGCGGCCCAGAAGTTGTCAGCTTCGTCCATTCGTTTGATTCGCTCGTCAGGAACCCCAACCACGTCCCTCCAAATGGCAAACGCCTCGTCGTCTTCGCGGAACACGGAAACCCACACGCGGGTAGGGTCCAGGCCGTACTCCTTGGTTGCGAGTTCCCACGCCCAGACTATGGCTTGCTTTTTGAAATAGTCTCCAAAGCTAAAGTTACCAAGCATCTCGAAAAACGTGTGGTGCCGCGCCGTGACGCCGACGTTCTCGATGTCGTTGGTCCTGACGCACTTCTGAGTGGTAGTGGCGCTCGGAACAGACCTCTCTTCCTGGCCCATAAACACCGGCTTGAACTGTAGCATCCCCGCGATCGTGAGCAGAACGGTCGGGTCTTCCGGAACAAGCGACGACGAGGGCAATCTTGTGTGCCCTCTTTGTTCGTAAAACTCCAGGAAACGACGCCGGATCCCAGCGCCGCTGATGTCTTTGCCGTCCGCGTCTTTTAAAGCAGCATCCTCGGTTGTCACGTCTGATGTGGAAACATCACGAACCGCGCCAACAGGGCGAATCACCCTCGCAGAGAGCACACCCTCCTTGCGGCTCGCGAGCACGCCGCTTCGCCGGAACCTGTGTGCAGGTGGGAATAGACGGGGAGAAAGGATAAAGGTGAGCGAACGAAATCCAAGAAGGGGCGTCGTGGGAAAGCACGCCGCGTCCCGGGTACGGCACGCACCCGACGCCTCGACACAGCGCCACGCTCGCCGAGCGCAGCATCAGGCTGGGCGACAGAAGGCTCTGCATCGTCGGTCCGAGCTGCACAGCAGGCTGCTCGGCTCGGAGTGGCCTCAGCCGGCGACGATTTTTTAAGAAACCACGTCGGCGCCGAATGCCGAGCGCGTTTTACACGATCGGATTTCAATCGAGGCCGCGGAGACATCGACGCGCACAGGCGGGCGCCAGTGAGGGATACTCGCCTCGCACGTAACCGGACTCCCCTTGCGATCCGAAACCCCCTGTGAATCATGTTTCGTCGACGCGCGGTCGCGCTCGCGTTGTGTGTGGCTCTGGCGTGCGCCTCCGTGGTCGTGGCAGAGCCCGACACGACGAAAGTGACCTGCGGCAGCACGATCAAGTTGAGTCACGCGAACACCAAGGCGAAGCTGCACAGCCACGAGATCGCGTACGGCAGCGGGAGCGGGCAGCAGAGCGTAACGGGTGTGAAGGAAGTGAACGACGGGAACTCGTATTGGACGGTTAGGGCGGCGCTCGGTGGAACGTGCGTCGCGGGTGATGTGGTCAAGACCGGCGATCACATCAGGCTGCAGCACGTCAACACCAAGCGGTGGTTGCACTCGCACCTGCACAAGTCGCCTCTTTCCGGTAACCAGGAGGTTTCGTGTTTCGGGGATGATGACACGAGCAACGTCGATGATAACTGGGTGGTGGAGTTACAAGGTGGGGATACTAGCTGGACCAGGGATAAAAAAGTAAGACTCACGCACGCCTCCACCGGCGTCGCCCTGCACTCGCACAACCAGAAATACTCGCGGCCCATCACGGGGCAACACGAAGTGTGCGGCGCGCCGACGAAGGACGGGAACAACCTGTGGATCGCGGAAGAAGGGGTTTATCTGCCCGTGCGAGGCTCAGATGTCGAGAGCGATGGCGAAAAAGCGGAGCTGTGATGTACGGGTGTGGTTTTGACTTACTCGGTGTGGATGCTAGAACTGTTTCGATGTGAGACAATTTGCGAGACGCAGACTGGACACTTGTGTGTTATGACACCGACGCTCGTCGCCAACTGAGCCACAGAGGCATGAAAGAATAATGTGACGGGTACACGATTTCTTGGAAATATCGTGGACGTTCCGTTTACTTACGCTACTTTCGAAACTTCCCCTTACACGATCGGTTACGCTACTTTCTTCCCTTTGGCAGCTCGCCGAAGGTATCCGGCTTGGTCCACCCCTCGGCGTCCACGGCACCTTCGTCATCCTGTGCTTTCCGTCGCCGCCGCGCGGCTTCATCGGCGTCGTCCCTTCGTTGCTGCTGTGCGTTGAACCCGCCCGCGCCAGAAGCACCTGCGTTGCGGTACGCCGCTTCCTGTGGGTTTCCCTTCACGGACATCACCACCGGCGTCCGTTCGCTCGGCCGGCGGTTGTTCCACCACGTTCGCATTCCCTCGACGCCTTTCCGCGCCAGTTCCGCCGCTTGCTCCTTCGTTTGCACTCCCTTCGCGTCGTTCCACAAGTCAGTCAACGTGCTTTTCAGGTCAATAGGACGAAGCACCGCGTGCGCTACGCACGGCACAAGGCCCCAGAAAACAAAGCGCTCCAGGAAACCAACAAGGAACCCGAGCCACTGGCCCGAGAGGAGCGGCCCCGCGGCGACACAAACGCCGCACGCGATTTTCGAAACAAGGTGAACCGAAGCCCGGTCCACGCCGGCCACTCTGGTTTTGTTCCACGTGAAACCCGCGTTGTTTGTTGCGAGTGAGAGCTCACCCAGTAGGGTGTCGCTTTTCGTGACCAGCGAGCACGCGAAACACACCAGGGCTAAACTCAGGGCGAGCTCGTTGGCGAGCGCCGCGAACAGCGTCGAGGCGCACCAAACCGCTACGGCGTAGTTTTGCCGGTAAATCACCAGGTTGTGTTTCAGCCGCGCGACGGCTTCGGTTTTATCTTTAGGAGTGTTCAACCCGATACCCTCCACTTCCTTGGCGTTAACGGTTTCGGTTTCAACGTCAACCTCAAGCACCGCGGCGGCGACTTTGGTGGCCCAGAACTCGCGCCACGGCTTGGGCGGTGCGTCCCACTTTTCGCGCTTGAGCTTTTCAAAGAGCCCGCCCCAATCCACGAAATCCGAATCCTCGCCCGCTGCGGAGGGGGGGGGGGCGGCGTACGCGCCGCACTTTGTGTGTCTTGTTCCGCGTGCGCTCGTGCGGCCGAGACGTGCGAAGGTGTGGCGGGAAACGGCGAGACGCCGCACCGTGTCAGGGCCGTGTTTTGGCACGGCACGCGCGCGAGGAACACGCGTTTCGTTTCGACAAACCGCGTGTTTCGCGTAGGCGACACCCACCGGGTAAGGTCGGGACACGGCTCGGCCATTGTTCCGACCTGAAGTCGTGCCCCGAGACGCACCGGCCAGGGGCACCACGGGAGCAGCTACCGACGTCGTCCATGACATGCTGATGCTGATGGCGCAGAGGAGAGTGGTGGGCGAGAGAGAGGCTTCCCTGGATCACCTTCTTGAGAGTTCCCGAAGGATTTTTATGACGCGACGATTTTTTGTTCGATTGAGCATGCAAGTAACACATGCGCGTCTTCTACCCCCTCTCTCTCCATTCACCCCCTCAGTACATCGGCCTCGGATTTTCCAGCGCGACGCGAATGCGCTCATCCAAGTCCTCTGACGTGACCCAACCCCGCGAGGCTTTCAGGAGTTCTTCTTCCCTCGCGGTTTTCCGCAGGTGCGCCACGAAATCGCGCTGCGCCCTGACCACCGCTTTCCTGCGCAACCCGGTTTCCTTTTGCCGGACTCGCTGCTTTTCTTCCTTCGCCACTTCCACCGCCCGGGCGGCGGATTTAATAAGCTTCCGTGCCTTCCTCTCCGCCTTCTCTGTTTCGATTCTGGCGCGCTCCGATACAACCTGGTTCGCCTTTAGATCCGCGCGCTGTTTGAAATCCGCGGCCCACTCTTTTCGTTTCGCGTTCAGCTCATTGTTCCACACCCGCCGCTGTTCTGCGTACGTATCAACCCTTGGCTGGAACGAAGTCGTGTTTGTGTCCGTGTCTTGGGATGACGTGGAGTTTGCGGACGACGAGCACGTCCCCGCGGACCCGCAGAACGCGCGACACGACACGGAAGGAACCCGCGTGACGCACGTGGCGCGCCACCCAGACGACGACGCCGCCATCATGGAAAACTCACGCACCACACGGCGAAGCATCTTTGTGGGTTGGTTCGCGAAACGCGATTCACAGCCGCGAAACGCGCGTCTCACGAGACCGACAAACAGTCACACGCACCGGCGATCACCGGAACGAGGCGTGCGTCGCGGTGTGCGTATCCGACGAGGTCACTTGGGCGAGGCGCGCTGTGATCTGGCGGGGGCCCGCGCCGTCGCGGGGCCTGGGCAAACCTGAAAACCAAAGCGGGAAAGCGTATGGGCATTATTGGTCAGGGTCATCAGGACCGCGGATTTTAGGAGTCGGTTTTACACAAGCGCGCTCAAAACACTCGCTCTCGCAACGCGTACGCGTCGCGTCATCTCTGTCGTCACACCGCACCGGCGTCCCTGAGAATCTGAACAATCACCTCGTGACCATTTTCAGCGGCGATAACACGCGGTGCCACGCCGTTATCTTTTGCCTTGTTGATGTCCGCGCCCAACTCGATAAGCGCCCGCACAACCGCCTATTGACCCTCTTCAGCGGCGACAAACAGCGGCGTTGCGCCAGTATCCTTTGCCTTGTTGATGTCTGCGCCTGCCTCGATCAGCGCCCGCACTATCGCCTCGTGGCCCTCGTAAGCGGCGATGAACAGCGGCGTCTCGTCGTCATCGTTTGCCTTGTTGACGTCCGCGTCCGCCTCGATCAGCGCCCGCACTACCGCCTCGTGACCCTTTTCAGTGGCGATGTACAGCGGCGTCGCGCCGTCATCGTTTGCCTTGTTGATGTCCGCGCCCAACTCGATCAGCGCCCGCACTATCGCCTCGTGGCCCTGATGAGCGGTGATGCGCAGCGGCGTCTAGCCGTCATCCGTCGCCTTGTTGACGTGCGCGCACGCTGCGATCAGCGCCCGCACTATCGCCTCGTAGCCACCTTCAGCGGCATTATGCAGCGGCGTCTCGTCGTCATCCCTCGCTAAGTTGACATCCGCGCCCTCTCCGATCAGCGCCCGCACTACCACCTCGTGACCGTTTTGAGCGGCGAAATACAGCAGCGTCTTGCCGATATCACTTGCCTGGTTGATGTCCGCGCCCGCTTCGATCAGCGCCTGAACAACCGTCTCGCAGCCGTTTCGAGCGGCCATGAACAACGGCGTTTGGCCGTTGTTAATTGCCTTGTTGACGTCCGCTCCCGCCTCGATAAGCAACCACACCATCACATCGCGGCCGTTTTGAGCGGCTATGTACAGTGGCGTCTCGCCGAGACTAACCATGTTGACGTTTGCGCCCGCTTCGATCAGAGCCCGCACCACATTCTTGTGGCCGAAATGAACGGCGTATAACAGTGCTTTCTCGTCCCATGGACAGCCGTTCGCATGCGCCCACTGCAGCACCTCAAGATGCCCGCCCTGCGCCGCCGCCTCGCATCTCCTCTTGTCCCACGGGCAGTTGTTCGTGCGCAACCACTTCAGCACCTCGAGATGCCCGCCCTACGCCGCCGCCTCGCATGTCCTGATGTACCACGGGCAGTCGTTCGCGCGCGCCCACTGCAGCACTTCGAGATGCCCACCCTGCGCCGCTTTCCCGCACGTAATCTCGTTCCACGGCGCGTCGTTCGCGTGCGCCCACTGCAGCACCTCGAGATGCCCGCCCGCCGCCGCGCTCGAGTACGTGTTCACGTCCCAACGGCGTCCGTTCGCGCGCGCCCACTGCAGCACCTCGAGGTGCCCGCCTCTTGCCGCCGCCCTGCACGTCACCTCGTCCCATGGACAGTTGTGCGTGCGCAACCACTGCAGCACCTCGAGGTGCCCGCCCAAAGCCGCCGCCGAGCACGTGTCCCGGTCCCACGGCCAGCCGTCCGCACGCAACACCGTCAACTCTTCGAGGTGTCCAACCCTAGCCGCTGCCTGACAAAGGCGTTCTCGACGCGACAGGCGACCTCCCCGTTGCAGGCGCTTTAACACGCTTACACATCCGCGCATCACGGCTTTTTTTTCACCAAGCTCTTTAAACCGCAGCCCCGTCGCTGCCACCGCGTCGCGCATCGCGCGGCTCACCGCTGGGAGCCGTGCGAGATCGGCGGGGTCGTCGAAATGCTCAGATCTGAGAATGAGCGCGACGACGAGGTCGTTCGGGGGAAGGCTTCTTGCGTGGAAGCAGTATCGGTAGCATCATGCGCGTTGGAGGACATCGCGGTCGGGGTAGGTGGTTTGGTTGGTGTCGTGCGCTGTGCGCGACGTAATGGCGCGTCCTTTCTCGGACGTTACAAAAGAACCACGATATTTTGCCAAATCGCAAAATCGTGGCCCGAGCCGTTTCCGCCAGCCGCGGTTTTTCCGATTCCGCGCATCTGCACTTGAAGTCGTCACCTTCGACCAGACGCATCTGTTTGTGGTGCACGGTGATAGAGAGTGCTATTCGACGGTCTGGTACAACTTGGGAGCGGAATATGTGCGCGCGATGCGCACAGTGCGCGCCTCGCGCGTCGACCGTGGATTTAGTATTCCGTGGTCTTTTTACCATCGCGCGCTCGTCTCGACTCGCTCTCGCAACGCGTACGCGTCGCGTCATCTCTGTCGTCACACCGCACCGGCATCCCTGAGATTCTGAACGATCGCCTCGTGGCCATGTTCAGTGGCGATAAACCGCGGCGTCACACCGTTATCATCCGCCTTGTTGATGTCCGCGCCCAACTCGATCAGCGTCCGCACTATCGCCTCGTGGCCCTTTAGAGCGGCGATGAACAGCGGCGTCGCGCCGTTATCCTTTGCCTTGTTGACGTCCGCGCCCAACTCGATCAGCGCCCGGGCCACCGCCTCGTGGCCCTTTAGAGCGGCGATGAACAGCGGCGTCGCGCCGTCATCGTTTGCCTTGTTGAAGTTCGCGCCCGCCTCGATCAGCGCCCGCACTACCGCCTCGTGGCCGCTTTGAGCAGCGATGTGCAGCGGCGGCGAGCCAGCATAACTTGCCTTGTTGACGTCCGCGCCCGCCACAATGAGGACCCGCATTACCGCCTCGTGACCGTTCTGAGCGGCGACGAACAGCGGCGTCGCGCTGACATCTCTGGCAAAGTTGTCATCCGCGCCCGCTTCGATCAGCGCCCGTACTACCGCTTCGTCGCCCCTGATAGTGGCGTTGCAAAGCGGCGTGTCCCACGGGCAGCCGTTCGCGTGCTCCCACTGCAGCACCTCGAGCTGTCTGCCCTCCGCCGCCCCACGGCACGTATACACGCCCCACTTGCAGCCGTTCGCGCGCGCCTATTTTAGCACCTCGAGGTGCACGCCCTCCGCCGCTGCCCAACACGTGCCTTCATCCCACGGGCAGCCGCCCGCTCGCAACAACTTCAACTCCTTGAGCTGTCCGCTCCTCGCCGCTGCCTTGCATAGGAATTCTTTACGCGACAGGCGACCTGCCAGATGCAGGCGTAGCACCGCGCTTAAACATCCGAGCTCCGCAGCACGTTCTTCATCAAGCTCCTCAAACCGAAGCCCCGTCGCCGCCACCGCGTCGTGCATCGCGCGGCTCACCGCTGGGAGCCGTGCGAGATCGGCGGGGTCGTCGAAATTGTCAGGTTTGAGGATGTGAGTGACGACGAGGTGGTTGGGGAGGCCGGGGACGAGTTCTTGCGCGTCGGACTGTTGCGCGGGGGGCGTGGAAGCAGTACCGGTAGCATCATGCGCGTTGGAGGACATCGCGGTCGGGGTAGGGGGTGTTGTTGTCGTGCGGCTGTGGGCGCGTGTCGTTGTGGCTTCGTCTTCTTTCTGGGACGTTACGAAACATTGCTTTGACGCGACAGGCAGACTGACGGGTAACGCTCTTCTCGGAATCCTCGATGCACAACCACGCGCACACCACGCGCACACGACACCCTGTGCGATGTCTTCGAACGAAGCGCATGCCGCCACGACTGACGCGAGCGGTGACTTCGTGACCGTCACTACTCCCGCGAGCCTTGCCGACGCGGGCGAGGCCTTCCCCCGCCTCCCCAACCACCTCGTCGTCACGCACGTTCTCAGATCTGAGCATTTCGACGATCCCGCCGATCTCGCACGGCTCCCAGCGGTGAGCCGCGCGATGCGCGACGTGGTGGCGACGATGGGGCTTCATTTTATGGAGCTTGATGAATGGAAAGCCGCGAGGCTCGGATGTTTAAGCGCGTTGCTGCGCCGGCAACGGCAAGGTCGCCTGTCGTATAAACAATACCTATGTTACGCAGCGGCGAGGAGCGGACAGCTCGAAAAGTTGCAGTTGTTGCGCGCGAACGGATGCCTGTGGGGCGATATGACGTGCGCTTCAGCGGCGGAAGGCGGGCAACTCGATGTGCCGCAGTGGGCGCGCGCGAATGGCTGCCCGTGGGACGAGTGGAAGTGCCCGTACGCGGCGACGGGCGGGCATCTCGAGGTGCTGCAGTGGTTGCGCGCAAACGACGCGCCGTGGGACGAGTGGACGTGCTCGAGCGCGGCGCTGGGCGGGCACCTCGAGGTGCTGCAGTGGTTGTGCGCGAACGGCTGCCCGTGAACCGCAAACACGTGCAAGTATGCGGCGAAAGGCGGGCACCTCGAGGTGCTGCAGTGGTTGCGCGCGAGCGGCTACCCATGGGACGCGGGAACGTGCTTAGAGGCGGCGAGGGGCGGGCACCTCGAGGTGCTGCAGTGGGCGCTCGCAAACGGCTGCCCGTGGGGCGAGGGTACGTGCACGCACGCGGCGGCTTTTGCCGGGGACCTCGAGCTACTGCAAATGTTACACGCGAACGGCTGCCCGGTTGGTGATGAGTTCACGTGCGCTATTGCGGCTTTTGGCGGGCACCTCGAGATCCTGCAGTGGTTGCGCGCGAACGGATGCCCGTGGGACGAGGATACGTGCAGGGATGCGGCGGCGGGCGGGCACTTCGAGGTATTGCAGTGGTTGCACGCGAACGGCGCACCGTGGAACGAGGAGGCGTGCTATGAGGCGGCGGATGGCGGCCACCTCGAGGTGCTTGTATGGTTGCGCGCAAACGGCTGCCCGTGGGACGGGGACGTGCTCGGTGTTGCAAGAGGACACATACTGGATTGGGTGGAGGAGAACGGCCTGTCTGTCTGGTCCGATTCAGATTCGGATTCGTCAGCTAACTCGACCGATTCAGATTCGGATTCGTCAGACTAACTCGACCCGGATTGGGCGGTTCCCTAATACTGTACTGAGAACAAGTCCCGCGGCGATTGAAAAGTCCGTCCGCGTAGTTTTTAGAAAGTGTTGTCGTCTTTTAGATTTGTCTTTTTACAACTTCCCGGACACTCAGCAATAGCCCCCCCGCTGGCGCGTCCCCCACTGCACCCGCTACTGGCGAGGGCCCGCAGTCCAACAATCCGTATCTAGACAGCTACGAAACGCTGTACGTTCGGTTTGGCCTTTGCACAGCCCACTACTCGTCGCGACGCACAGGTCCTTTTTTGTCGATGGATTTCTTTTCGGGAGTTCTTTTCTTTTTCCGTCGTTGAGCAGTTGAGTTCTTGAGTAACGCTTTTTGTCGGAAGCCCCGAGGCACAACGACGCGCACAACGACACCCTCCACCTCTGACCAAGGGTATCGCCCTTGGTCGACCAACATGTATGCCCTTGACCATGTTTTGATGGCACCTGGGTGAACAGGGGCGTAGCCCTGGGGTGAAAAAGGGGTAAAATATGCAAAACAGTTTGAGATTATATTTCCAAGAAATCGTGACGCCGTCACATTATACTTTCATGCCTCTGTGGCTCAGTTGGCTAGAGCGTCGGTCTCATAATACACAAGTGTCCAGTCTGCATCTCGCAAATTGTCTCACATCAAAAGAGTTCTAGCATCCACACCGAGTAAATACTCGGCTCACTGCATGAAAACATTCGACTTCGCCCACTTTATCGTGGGCAGAGACGTCCCCCACTATAAGTGGGTTGGTTTAGATGGTTAAACACCGTTTGAGCTATCCGGAGGTCACCGGTTCGATCCCGGTCGGAGGCACTAACCTTTTGCTCCTCACGCGCGCGCGCACAGGCGGGGCTCTCTCATCACCTTCCGACCGGGATGGCTGGATGTGCAGAAAAGAAAAGATGATGTGTCTGAGACGTCGCAGGATGCTATCATACAGGCAGCGGCGCGTGGCGATCGGTGGCCGCAATTCTTTGAATGGTTGTGTACAAGGCGACATCCTATATCATGTGAGCCTATTTTCTGGTCAATCGGTGATCATGCGGCTCCTGGGGGACGCGGCCAGGGTGAGCATGGGTGATGCTCGTTTTGCTCATGTTCATTTTCACGAAAAATGATTCTCAACTCAACATCAGTCGCGGTTCGGTTCGATCCAAGAAATCTCAAAGTCTCTTATTTTTGCCACCCAGCCACACTTCCCTCACCTTTTGATTCGATGTCGACGTAGAGGACGTCGTGCCGATTCCAACGAGCCTATTTTCGTCTCAATCGGCGTTCGGACGGCGATGTACGGGTGCCCGAGGATGGCCGTTTTTGGGTGCTCTGACGAAATCCTCCGTTCATGGGTTCGAAACCCATCGGAGGCAGATTTCTTTGTTTTTGTCCACCCACCCACCTCCCTCACCTTTTGATTCCATGTCGACATAGAGGACGTCGTGACGATTCCAACGAGCCTGCTCACGTCTCAATCGGCGTTCGGACGGCGATGTACGGGTGCCCGAGAGGATGGCCGTCATGGTCGATGAATTTTTTTTGTCTGTGTCTGTCACAGTCAATTTCGTAAAAAATCGCACCGTTTCACCCTCCAAGAACAAGTCATGATGATGACTCGTCCTCACCTCATCAGTGGTGGAGGCGCGCGTTGCCTCCGGTGGTGGTGCCATCCTTGGTGCCATGGCTTTGGACGCGGAGGGTGTGGTTCTAGGCCACGCCGAATACGCCGATGCGCACACGCTGGTGCGTACGCCACGCTCGTTTCCCTCCCCATTCCAGTCGTAGTCGTTGGCCCCGACACTGCTTTCGTCTTCTTTTGGATTCCTGATTTGGGACACCTGCTCTGACACCTCTCCCCTGTTCCTTTCCCCAGGTTGCCTCCACGGGCACGGCGCTTCGGCTACGCGACACGTCCACCGGGGTGGAGAGGGTGTTGCCTGGCGCCGCGCGTCGCATCGCGTGCTTCGCCACGAGCGCGCACTCCGCAACCCCGGTGGTGGCGTACGCCGAGTCTGGCGGTTTGGACCCGAAAATCCACGTGCACCAGGTGGATACCCTGGAACTCGTCACGACCCTTGACGGGGGCGCGCATCTCGGAATCACCGCGCTGGCGTTTTCGCGCGACGGGCGGTGTATCGCGGTCGCGTCCGCGGCTCCCGACCCGACCCTTTCCCTGATCGAAACGCGCACCGGGGAGGTTTTAGTCACCTTTGGTTTACGTTCGGAAGCCACGACGGTTGCGTTTGATCCTTTCGACTCAAACCGGGTTTTGGCAACGCACGTTTCCGGCGGCGTGCTCGCGGTACACCCGGGGGTTACGCTACACGTGGTGGACGAGATCTTTCACGTGAGGTCAGTGACACAACGGCCGCTTTTGGTGGACACGGCGGGGGTCAAACCAGGCGCGCTCACCGCGGCGGCGTGGACCCCGAGTGGCACGATTTTGCTGGGCACCGAGTTCGGGCAAATCTTCGTGGTCGACCCGGACGACGGGTCTCTGATACCGCCACCCGGTGCCGTGCAATCCGCGGTTTCGCAAAACCTGGCGAATGAAACACCGCAACGACCTGTCGCGCCGCCTGGTGTTCCGTACGTATGGGCGTTCGCGGGGAAGGCGCCGGTGTCGAGCTTCGCGTTTTCAACCGCGCGCGCGGCGGTGACGACGGCGACGGACGGAAGCGTGTTTTTTTACTCACCCTTCGTCGCCCCAGCAGACACCGGTCATCTGACCAAGAACAATAAACTGGACACCGTTCTACCGGCACGATTGGTGAAAACAATACCCCTGGGTGTTACCCAGGGGCTTCTTTGCGATAAAAAACAGTTCGCCGGCGTCGCGCGCGTCGCGTTTTCGCCGTCGTACGACGAGTGCGTCGCCACGACGCGATCCGGCGCCGTGTTTGTGTTGCGCGAGTTTCTGGATCTCAGGAACGGCATTCTCGCCGAGGAAGACGGACCGAGCTCGTCCGAACAAGGCATGCGCACGATCAGCGAAGGCGAGGGTGACGCGGTTGAACCCGCGACGCCGGTCGGCGGAACCGCGACGGCGACGCCGTCGCCGTTCGTGTCGTGGGTGCTTGGCGCGCCCGCGGACGCGGATACGGCGGATACGGCAGCAGACGCGACGGCCGCGTCTTCTGATTCCGCTCCAGCGTCGCCTGTCACAGCGTCGTCGCCCGCGCTTTCGGTGTCCGCGGAGGCGTCCAAGCAAGATGCCCTGCGCCGCATCGCGCACCTTCGCGCGCGACTTGAGGATGTCATCGCGCGCAACGACGCGGCTGACGAAGCCACGAAAGTCCCCAGGGGCGAGGTTTTGATGGATGAGACGTTCAAATCCTTACTCGTGGCGGAAGGCGAAACGCGAGTCACGCAGCTCCGCGCCACTTTGGAAAGGGAAAACCTGGTGGCTGATTTTCTGGCGTCGAAAATCAAAACCGAGTGCTGGGACACGATGGAAACCCGCGGCGTCGCAATCGCCGCGCTCAACACCCCGGGGCTATGTGTGCACCGGTACCCTCTTCCGGTGTCGGACAGAACCGCGAGGCTGGGGCGGAGGGTCGCATTTTTGCGCAGGGTGGAGCTCGCGGAGATGGAGCACTTTCGGGATACGGAAGCCGCGAGCGGACACTGCGAAACCGCCACGGCAAGAACTGACGCCGCAAACGCTTTGAGGACGGACGCGAATGCGGTTTTTGATTTACGCGTCGACGCGCCACATGCGGGCGAATCAAAGGTGGGAATCAAGAAAGGGGAAGAGACCGTGGAGGAAGCCCACGTTCCCGGGGCGTACGAATCGATTTTGTACGACCCCACGAAGCTGTACCCTGTTTGGCGGAAAATCTCACAGTTCTTGTTGTTACAGATGACCACGAGGGAAACCAAAACCGGCTTCAACGATGCGTTTGCGTCGATGGAAATGGAGAAGCAGACGTTTGTGGATAAAATCGCGGAAATCAACGCGCGAGTCGTTGATATTCGCAAAGAGCTCGCCGGGCACACGGACGACGACACGCCCCTTTTCGAGTGCCGGCTGGAACAAATGGAGCAGGAGGAGTACGTGCTGCGCGTGAAGGACTCCGAGCTCACCGAAGAGCGGTGGCTTTCGCCTGAGGAGCGCGCTTTGGCGGAGACGGCGGCGGCGGCGGAGCGCGAACGCGTTTTGGCCAAGGGCGAGAACCCCCCCGAAGACCGAGCTTTGCGTGAGATGATGGGCGGGAGGCTGGAGAAAGCCGAGACCGAAGGTGTGCCTGATGAGCTCCCCAAACCGGAGTGGATGATTGAAATTGACAAAGAGGACTGGAACGACGAACAGCGGAAACAAGGGCGGGAGTTTGAAAACAAAGCCAAAACGTACAAAGAGGAACTCGCGCGGCGGCGGGTTTTGCTCGCCGCGGAGCTGGTGAAACTGCACGAAGAGTCATCGGAGACGGTGTTCAAGTTCGACAACGACGTTTTGAAACAGTTCCTGGTCAAGAAGCTGGCGGTGGATTCCAAACTCTCTCTGATGGAGCAAGGCATCGTGGCGTTGGCGTTTGCGGTGGAAACCGGTTTGCGGGACGACGCGGTTGAGGAAACGCGGCTGGTGGTCGCGTTGGCAGACGCGATCGCGACAAGTGTCGCGACACAAAAGGAAGTAAAAACGTTCCAACGTGACCTAGACTTGTGTCGCAAAAAACGAGACACGTGCGACGTCGCGAACCAGAAACTGGACCGCGAGTTCAAGCGCGACTTCGCGGAGACGGACGATTTGTTCGACGCGCTGTTTGCGCTGTACAAACGGCGCAAAGGCGACGCGGCCGGGAAAAAGCACGGCGGGCTGAAACGGTCCGCCAGCGGTACCGGGTCGTTTCAAAGCAGCGTTTCCAGCGGCGGGGTTTCCCCGGCCAGAAGCACCACGCCTGCCATGCGGGTCCCGTCGCCCGGCGGCAGCGTGGAGCGCGGATACGCGTCGCCGGCAACGGAGGTCCCGTCCGCCGCGCTCGCGCACGTCACGGAACACGACCCGTTTCGGTTCGCGTCCGGCCGGCGTGCGGGTGCCGATTTCGGCGCACCGCAACTGCCGATCCCCGACCCCCTGGTTGTCTTCGTTGACCGCCCCGAAGGCGTGGACGACGCGTGGTGGTTCAAACTCGTGGACGCGAGGGAGCGCAAGATGCAAAAGGAGGACGAACTTAAAGTCGTGGATGACCAAATTTCGGAGATGAACCGCTTGATGCGGAAGCTTTCAGACGCGGATCTCACAGCGAGCGCGTCCGTGCAATCGATTGAACAGCAAATCGAAAAGCACGCCGGGAAACGCAAAGACGCCCTGTACGACCTGTCCCTTCCCACGAAGATGATCCAGACGTACGTCGAGGCCCTGGAGCCCGAGTTCGAGCTGGGCAGCGTCGCGGATTTGAAAGCGCAAGCCGCGGCGAAAGCAGACGCGGTGCTTATTGACCGCTCGGTGGTGACGCACCTGAACGAGGTGATCCAGAAGCACGGCGCGGGGAAAGTCGAAACCCTGATTGCGATTAAGGATTTCAAAAAAGGTATCTACGACTTGCAGTGGGAAAAAGAACGCCTCGCCATGGAAGGCGAAGACGCGTCGCACAAAATACGGGAAATCCAAATGGCGAGGGCGCCTGTTGGTTTGTTTCCGGACGTGCTTGTGGACGTGGACTTGGTGAAACCGCCAGGCGGGGGGGCGAAGAAACAAACTGACGCGAGCGCCGGGAGCAAGGAAACGGACACCGCGGCGCAGCGTCGCCGGAACGAACTCGCCAGCCTTGAAGCGAGGTTGGAGCACGCGAAAGCGTTGCACTTGAAGCGCGTGGCGGAGAAACGCTCTTTGTTTGAAAAAACCGAGCGGAAAACGAACGCGATTGCCGAGAAGAACCTTTTGATCGCGGAACAGGCGCGCGAGATGGACGCCGCGACGCGCGACGTCGCATCGCTTCGCGACTCGAGCGCCGGCACGGGCGGCGAGTTGGACAACGCGCGCGAAGCCAAGGCTCGGAAAATGCGCGCGCTCGTCACTCAAAGCAAGCTGCAGCACATCGCGAAGGCGCAGGCGGAAGAAGTCAAGGCGCTTCGAGTGGAGCTGGAACGCGCGAGGTTGCGAACGTTCCCGAGTTTCGTGGAGCGCGCGGACGGGGGGGCGCGGCTGCCGGAAATCAAAGGACGGCGGTGAGCGCGGGGTTTTAAGAAGAACTTGACTTCCTTTTGTCTTTGTTCGTCTCTTTGCACAATTTCCTATTCGTCTCTTCTTTTCCCTGAAGGCGTCTCCTATTCGTGGTCTTTTGGAGGACCCGGCTTATGGCGTAAAAATGAAAAGACCACCTTACTCATCCAGCATCTCCACCTTCCGCCGCGTAGCCGCCACCGCGACTTTCATCGCAGGGCTCACCGCTCGCAGACGGGCGAGATCCGCTACGTCTGACAGATTTTCCGACCCGAGGACGTGCGTGACGACGACTTCGAAGGGAACGCCCGGGATGGCCTCGGGAATGCGTTTCTGCTCCTCGATGTAATACTCCAGTACCTCGAGAAGCCTGCCCTGTACCTCGTGAAGCCTGCCCCCGGCCTTCCATGGGCACATCCACGAGCCCCATAGGCAGCCGTTGTCGCGCGCCCATGTTAACACCTCGAGGTGTCCAACATCTGCCGCACTCTTGCAGGTCGTCGCATCCCACGGGCAACCGTGCTCGCGCGCCCACTTTAAAACCTCGAGGTGCCCGCCCGCAGCCGCCGCCGAGCACGTCTTCGTGTCCCACGCCGCGCCACTCGCTCGCAACCACTTCAGCGCCTCGAGGTTCCCGTCCGCCGCCGCCCTCGCGCACGTCACCCCAATGATCACTTTCCGTACCATTACCTCTGCGGTGATCACCACGGTATCGTCGCGTGACACCAAGCCTTTGTTCAGGTCATCCATGTCCGCTATAGATATGAAGTCAGCATTACCAATACCACGACGTTTCGCGTTGAACGTGTCCTCAGGTCTACTGATGGATCCCCTGCGAACGGATCGAGCTTTTACTGTGGCTTCGTCCTCGTCGTCGCTCTTCGCGGCGCCTTCCACTGTTAAGCTGTAACTCGCAAGCCGCTCCAAGCCGGCATTTGAGGTATCTTTACCTGCCGCGTGAACGTACACCGAAACGTGTTCAGGTGCATCTCTGTTCCCGCGGGGGTACACCTCAATTTGCCACGCCAACCCACCGACGACGAAGTTGCTGGTGTAAAGGTGGTCTTCCGAGATCTTGCTCCAGTTGGGTATCACCAATCGGTGCGTGCCTTTCATCGCATCCGGGTCAGCGGGCACGTTGTCGGTCATGACGGAGGGCTCGGGACGTCGAGTTGCCGCTCGTCGCACGCGAGACGTGGTTTACAACATGCGCGTGTCGTTGTGTGGTCGGAGTCGTTGCTTTGTGACCTGTTTCTCTCGGAGCGTTACGTTTTTCTCGGATCGTCCGATTGTCCGATTCTCGAAAAGCGCGCGATCGAAAAAAAAATGTCACCACCTCGACAGATCTCCGCGCACACGACACTCGTGTGCTCGCTGCTCACGCTACGCGCGGACAGCGGTGCAACGTAGAAGTCACGCCATCCCTGTGGCGTTTGCAGGTACGTCTCGTCACGCGCACGAGCCAGTGCCAGCACCTCGCGATGGCGGAGTCGTCCAGCGCGACGAAGGTGCAACTGCACCTGTACGACCTGTCTCAAGGCATGGCGCGCGTGATGTCCGCGCAGCTTCTGGGCAAGCACATCGAGGGTGTGTGGCACACCGGCATCGTCGCGTTTGGGGAGGAGTGGTATTTCGGGGGTGGCATCCAGCGCGGCGCCCCCGGGTTCACGCACTTCGGCCCGCCCTTACAGGTTCTTGAGTTGGGCGAAACCCACCTACCACGCGAGGTGTTCGAGGAGTTTCTACAAGACATCGCCCCGAGGTTCACCATGCGCACGTACAACCTGCTTAAGCACAACTGCAACAACTTCTCCGACCAAGTCGCGGAGTTTCTGCTTGGTGTTGGAATCCCGGAACACATCGTGAACCTGCCGGACGAAGTGCTCAGCACGCCGTTCGGGCAGCAGCTCATGCCCATGCTCTCCATGATGGACGCGCAGATGCGCACGGCGTCGGAAAGCGGCGGCGGCGGTGGAGGGTTCGGAGGGGGGTTCGGAAGTGCGCAACCGCCGCCGACGCGTCGAGCGGTTTCGGTGGAACAAGCGGTGCCGACGACGCAACCGGCGCCGGCGCCCGCGAAGCCGTCCGCGCCAATCGTTTCCGCCGCGTCGTCACGGGAAGCGGTTGCTGTCGCGGCAGAGACTCGCGCTGCAGATGCTAAACACGCTTTGGAAACCGCAATCAAAACCGAGTTCGCGAAACTCGTACAACAAGGTATGGCCCCGAACGAAGCCGCCGCGGCGGCGGTGAAAGCGGTGCGGGAACGAGCCGCGAAATAAAACTAGACTATTTATATTTTCAAATGACCTATTCGAACTGTACAAGGGCGATACCCTTGCGCTACTGCACTCCCTTCTACACGAGCGCCGCGTCCGCCCACGCGGCGCCGTCGCAGAATCTCGCCCGTACGGGTTCCGTCGCGAGCCCGGGGGCTTCGCCTCCCCCGTACGTAAGCCCCCCGCCGAGCCTCCAGTGCGTCGGGGCGACGGACCTCGTGCGCAGCGTCAGCGTGGTGGCGCCGCGCACGTCCACGTCGACGCGCGCGGCGCTGTTCACCACCGCGGCGTACGCCGTGACCCCGTCCCTCAGGACTTCGAAGACGGCGCCGCACTGCGGGTTACCGTCCGTGCATTTGCCGCACCCCCCTTGCTCCACGGGGTGAAACCACTCCCGGACGATACCAGGCCGCGCGGTGAACCTCGTGAACCTCATTTCCTTGCGGCGCATGGTTGTGAGGTTGAAGGTGATTTCCGCGAAGTTTTGCGACGGCACGGCCGTGCCGTTGGCGTCGACTGTTTCCGTAATCGGCGGCGGCAGCATGCCCAACCCTTTCACCACATCGGAGTGCACTCTGGTTGCGATACACTCGTCAGAACGCGCACCAAGCGCGGTGACGCAAGGCTCCTCCGGGTACAAGTGGATCTGCGAAACGTTGTGTGCGGTGAACCCGGAACAGTCGGAACAGATTACTTTTTGAAACGAACTCGAATCGCTCGCCGTTTGCGCCGTCGCCGGAAACGACGTGTAGCACTCTCCTTTGTTCCCCGTAATCGCGTTGGCTTCGGGGCAGAACTCGCCACTCGCGGGTGTGCCTAAAGCAACGCCGAGCATGCAAGACAGGTGCAACGGCGTGACTCGCCGGCCGTGGGTGTTGACGCGCCCGTCCATCGCCGCATCTTCGCACGTCGTGGACGCGAGGTACAGCGGCCTTAACAAACACCCTTTCGAGGTGTCGGGGAGGTAGTTACGCTCGCACTCGCAATTGCCGGACACGAAGTCGCACCGACCGTGCCCAGCGCAGTCGTTCGCGCAGTACGTCCACTCACACGCGTCTCCGAAATACCGCCCCGCGCAGTAACACTCGCCGGAGGCGTAATCGCACGCGCCGTGTCCGGTGCACTCCGCTTGTTCCACGCCGAACAGGGAAAGCAGGTGCCTTTCCCGTTGTTCAAGCGCCCGAACCTCTTCCGGGAACTCTCGGGCACGGAACGCGACGCCTCGTGAGGGGGTGGCGTTTGCGTAGAACGGGTCCTTTTGACGCGCCTCTGTTGCGTCGGCTGATGACCCGAAAACCACGTACGCCACCCCGAACGCGGCGGCGCGTACCGAAAATTGATCCCCCGGAATGCTTCCCAAAGGCGGCGGGTCGCCGTTCGTGGGGGACAGGAGAACTTGACTCACCTGCCACCCGAATTTTTCGTACTCGTCTTTAAAGCTCTGCGCGCCTCTACTCACGTCAACCCCCTCTTTCACCAGGTACCGCTTCGCACACGGTTGCAGGGAACAATCGGCGCCGAAAAACGGAAACAAACAAGCGCACTTCCCCGTTCCACCAACGCAATCCACCTCGCCGGTTTCTTTGTCCTTTTCGCAAACCTGCGTGGAGTCGCACGCGCCTCTGTTGGAACACGCGTTCGGACAGGAAACGTGCGAGCAATCCAAATTGCCGTGTCCGGCGAAGCAGCGGCAGGTTGGGGGGAACACTGAGGTGTCGCAAGCGCCGTTACCAACGGCGCAGTCGTTCGCGCACCGGAACGCGTACGAGGCGAGTTTCGTTTCCAGGCCGAGCAAAATCTGTGAGTGGAAAAGAAAAGGGTCAGTCTTGAGTCTTGTATTGGGCGATTTATATACCGTGGGTAAACAGTCTTGTAATCTGATGCACTTATTGTAGTTGTAGTGCTGTCTGACTGCACTTCATACAGGGCATCAAACAGTGTGTCAGGATTTGGGAAAGGCCCAACACGTACCTGCGCCAACCCGCCTTGGTTGTCGCTACCCGCCAGGCTCGCGTCCGTGGCGAGTTCCGCTGACAAGGACGCGACGGCTTCCCTTCTGTGGTAGGGAATATCGTCCGCCGCGGTAATTCGAATTGAGCCCGGCATCAACTCGCCCTCCCCTGGCCAAGGCCACGCGTGCGGCACGTCCATCGTGATCGATACGTTCACCGTGGGCAACGGGGTGTGCGCAATTGCGTCGATCCCGCCCACGCTCGCCACGATTGTCAAGCCGGAGCTCGTGGGCTGCCACATTGCTTCGTACCGCGCGGGCAGGGAAAGGAACTCCTCCCACCGCTTCGCGTAAGAAGTCGCGCGTCGCGCAACGCTCTGCACTAAACCCATCAAATCCTGCGACGCAAGCGCGGCGGCGACCAAGTCGACGTGCGGGAAATCGGGCGGGTCCATCACCGCCTCTATGAACCGCAAACCGCCTTTGTCCAGACGTAGGTACAAGTACCGCAAAGCGACTAACCCGGCAAAGTCACAGGAAACCACTTGTGGGTGTCTCCAAGAAGAAAACGTTTCCGTGCCATTCGAGTTGTTATACGACAAACCCGTCTGCGTCGCCGCGTCGGTTTCCGACCAGCACGCCGTTGGAATCTCCACGACCATTTCTTGGTCGTTCAAGCGCCGAGCCGTGAGGCCGTATCCCAGCCCGGGCACGGGTCGCAGGAACCCTCCGTATTTGTGTCCCGATCCTGAAATCAACGTATTAGACGCACCAGGGCCACCCCCACCCGCGGGCTGCCACATCACAAGCGTCCCTTTCGCGGAGTTTTCCATGAAACCCTGAAGCTGCGCCATCCACCCTTCCGGGTTACCCCCCGCCAAGGACGGCGCGCTCGCCCGGGCGCGGCTGACCTGCAGTTCCTGCGCGCGTACTCCCGCTTCCAGGGCGCTTATGAGGTCCATCATCTCGTTTGAAATCCCACTCGCCCTAACCGCCGCGATTAGCGCGCGCGACTCCCCGGAATCAACCCGGGTTTCCTGCAGAAGGTTGGTGAGTAACGTCCGCGTCGCCGCCGCCGCCGGGTCCCGCGCGGTCCACGGGTACACCGTCGCGGTGGACGGACTTCGCGCCATCGCGGTAAGCGCGCTCCTCGCCTCCAGGTGATACGCGTTCCGCTGCGCCGTACGGCGCACGATGTTGATTTCCCGTAACGTAGGCCAGTGGAAGGACTTGTCCGCTTCTAACAAAGGCGAGTAGTTGGGAAGCACGTGCACGACGAACTCCTGGTACGCGGTGAAGGTGAGGTCGGTGACGCCCAGTCGCACTAGGTGAAACCCGCCTTCCCGGCACCGGTCTTTCGCGGGGTGCCACTGGTCGGACCGGCAGTTCACGTCCCCACGTAAAGGCGTGCCGCTGATCACCTGCGTCGCGGGGTCGAACCTCATGAACCTGATTACGATTAACAAGAAAGTGTCAGTCTCTCATAATGTGTGTGAGTAAACAGTCAGGGTAATCGGGCCGATCAGGGAGGCGGAATGTGGTGATTGGGAAAGTTCCTTACCCCGGTAACACGACCGCGGTGAAAAACAACTCGTCTCCGTCGTCGTCATCCGCGGCGGCTTTGTACCGGTACTGCGAATCCTCAAACGCGGCGGTGATAGGTTTGCTGATCCAGTACGGCGCGTCCAGGTACGTGAACCCGCGTTTCGGAACCCCCGACTCCAAACTCGCCTCGCCTAGCAAACACGCGCTGAACGGGTACTCCACGCTCTCGTCGCCGCAGTGCCCGGCTTGGTGGCCTCCGAACGGGCCTTGCCGTAGGGTGCGGTCGTAGTCACCCACCACGACGGTCACGGTAACGCCGTGGCCCTCCCCCGCGGGCGTGACGCACGTCAAACTCCCGCGCTGCGTCATCCCCAAACTTCCACACTCCTTGTCGCCTATAAACACCACGACGCCGTCCGCGGAGTTGCCGAAATTCGCGCCGACTATTTCAATCAGCGTGCCACCCGCGCGCGGGCCCCCGATTGGAGTTACCGATTGAATAGTGATCCAAGCCGCAGGCACCACGAAGTTATCAACCGCGACCCACCCCCAATCACCGGCGCGGTAGTCGTACACGTCCAGGGTGAACTTTTCGCCCCGCATCAAAGTTAACTGAGATAAATAAAAGAAAGTGTCAGTCTTATATGGGCAAACAGTTTTGGGATTTGGGAAATAAAATGCGTACCTCCTCGGCGGTCCACCCCAGGGTTTCCCAGTGCCTTCGGGACCTGATTGGCTTCACCGCGAGGCGGCTGCCGTCGGAAACTCTGGTCAGCGTGACACCCATGGTCCCCTCGCCGTCACTGGCGAGCGGAAACGTGCTTTTGGGCATGTCAGGAACCGTGGCGTCGCCGCCGTTCGCTTCAAACGTCAACCCGCCGCTCCCGAGCACAAAAGGCACGGATTTGACGTGCAGCAGCCCGTGCGTGTCTTCCCGTCTGTCCCACGGGTACGCGCTGCACAGCTGGTAGGTTCCGGAAAAAGCGGAAAGGTAACAGTGTTTCTTCACCGCGAAGTTGGGTACGCCAGCGGATACTAAATCCCAAAACGGGTAAAACCCGCCCTCTTCGAACCCCCACCGCAGCGGAGGGACGTCGTACTTCTTTTGGTAATAAGGTTCCAGGCGGTCCCGCCACACCGCGGGGGGTAGCTTTTTACCCGTCACGGTGTAAAGAAGGTTGCCGTTCTCGTTCGCGACGGCGGGCACGCGGACCCCGCCGAGGGGGGGAAGGTCGTAACACTCCAAACCTTTGGCGGCGTTTTCCTGGTACGACAGCTTGTAGTCGCACCCTTCGTCGCCGAGCGGCTCGTCGGGCGGCCCCAGCGAGCTTCCCCGGTACGCCCACTGCTGCGGCCCGAACCCGGGGCCGCCTTGCGCACCGTACGCGCTCCCTAGCGGCAAATCGGACGTACACCCGAGCTCCCGTAACTGCGAGCGTTCCAGGTTGGGGCCGCACCGGCGTTTCGCGTTGCTGTACAACTGGCTCGCCCCCGTGCCCAATCCAGGGAACTCGGTGTTGAACCCCAGCCCGGTATCCACGGTTTTCTTGCCTTTGTCCATCCCCGCGCTGGTTTCGTCGTGCTCAACCTGGTACCACCCGTCCTTCTCGAACTGCAGGATCTTCTCAGGCACCACGATGCCGGTGGTGTCGAGGTCGCCGGTGTACCGGGTGACGTACTCGGCAATCTCATCCTCGTACAGCTGCTCGAGGCCCCAAACCCCGGTCACGGGAGCAACACGCAACGCGAGCAACACCAGCACGAACAGCAAAACAGGCGCGCCACGCAGAAAACGCCGCGCCCCAACGCCCATCCCGCGCAGCGGCGGCGGGCCACGGGCAGGCGTGGGCACCGCGCAGCGCCCACTGGCACATCTCATCAACGGTTGTTGACTGTTTTGGCGGGTCGGCGAAAATCAAAATCGAGGAAAGGTTTTTGCGCCTCGCGAAGCGCCCGCGAAGCGTTTGGCGTCGGTGTGAATCGTGTTGGTATTAGGGCATGAATCGTGTTTGTATTAGCAAAACTCTCCCTCACTTCGCATTAGCCGCCGCCGCTCGGTGTTCCGCCACGGCCAGCATTTCGTCAAACTCAGGCACCAAGCGCTGCGTTGCGCGGTTCGCCGCGAGCGCGGGCAGCACGACTTCGCGCAGCAGCGTTCTTTTTTCCGCACCCGCGATTGTAGGCACCCACCGCCCGGCGTTCGTGTCGCCCTCGCCGTCGATTTCTTCGCTTCCCTCAACAGGAAGGACCACCACCGCCCCTGACAGCGGACCTAAAAGCGACACGCAAAGCTCGCGCAGCGGTACCTGCGCCTGCTCATCCGCGCCCTCCGCGGCGAGGTGCCGTACATAAGCCCGTAGCCAGGTTCGGTATTCGTTTTTCGACCCCAGAATCTCGGCGGAGGCGAGCAGGCACTCGAGGTGCCTTCCCGTTTCTTTCCTCGGCGCGGGGGCGTTGGCGCCGCCTTGCAAAAGCGCGGACGGGCCCATCCCCACCGCGGCTCGCGCGGCGGCTACTTGCAGCGCGTGCAGCTCCCCGCCCGTTCCGCCTCCACCCGCCCCAGGCGGCAGCCTTAGCCTGGTGGTGAACTCGCTTCGCGGGAATGAGTGGTCCGCGACCCTCGCCCAGGCTTTTAAACGATGTTGAAACACGTACGCGTGGCCATCCGCGAACTGCGCGATTGGCGCGCCGCTTACGGACAGGCGCACGCCCACCATGGCCGGCGCGGGCGGCGCTCTCGGCCCAATCAACAGCGGCGCCACGCTTTCCCGCATGGTCTGCCTTTCCTCGCCGGGCACGCCGAGTTCCCACACAATGAGCGAGCAGTCGCCGCACACCGCGACTAACCGCCCGCCTCTGGCGCTGACGAAGGCGACCTTGCCGGGAAGCACCAGCGGAGGCATCGCCCTTCGCCCTGCAGGCGTGTACAGCTGCGTGGTGCCGTTTTCGAAAAAAACCGCCGCGAACTCGGCGCTGCCGACGATGTGCGTTGCCCGTGAATCGGAACACCGGTCACTCCACCGCGCCACGCCGCCCGAGCTACAAACAACGTCGCAGTGTTTCTCCGCGTTGCGTGCTTCCAACATCGTGGGGCCTCGGCGGGCTGAGGTTTCGCGCCCCCCCCCCTCGGACTCCACCACCGCGGCGAACGGGTCCGCGTCACCGCTCTCGAGCTGGCAGTGCAACGTCGCTGGCGCAGAGGCGGTGGGCATCGCAGCCGCGCCCGCGGCACCAGGCGCGAGCATCATCACAGTCGTGTGCCCTCGCCCGGGCGGAGCTCCGTGGTGCGTGTGTTGCGCGAAACCGTGCTGCGACGCGCCTCTGGAGTCGCCGCCCCGAGAATCGCCCGCCCCGAACCCGCCCATCGCGTTTACCTGCACGCGCTTGCCGTTGTCGTTCATGGGCGTGGGCTCCAAACGACGCTTGCCCAAGGGACTATTGGTCGGCGCGAACGACGGCGCCGCCGCGGCGGAAACGAAACCGCCGCCCTGCGGCACGGGCATGATTCTCCGCCGTCCGTCGTTCCCCACGGTCTCCCGTTGCGCCTGCGCGGTGGGTGCTGTTGTGGGCGCTCCCGGCACTGTTTTCGCCACAGGCCCGGCACCTGCACCCGCGACAGGGTCCGTCACCACGGAAGAGTTTTCCACAACAGCGTTGCCGTTCCCGACAACTTGCGGCGCGACGCGTTTCGGCGCCTTTGTGTGTTGCGCGGCCTCCGGTGGCGCGTTCGCGACAGCGGGCGTTCGCGCCGGCGGAAGGGGCGACTTCGTGGGCGTCGTCGCTGGGGGCGGCTTGAACTTCAAAAGCGAAGGGTCTTCCAGAATGGGCCCTACGCGTCGCCGCAGATCGCCGTATTCCTTTGATAGAAACGCGCGCGTTTCGGTGTCGGTCATGGCGCACCCGAGCTCGCTCGCGTCAAACGTAAAAACCGCGACGGTTCCGTCCGTTGAGCACGCGATGAGGGAATACCCATCCGGTGACCAGCACGTATCCACCACGGACTGCGTGAAACAAGTTTTCACAATACACACCGGCTTCGGCCGGTTCGTCGCCCACACCGTCATCTTGCAGTCCTGCGAGCCGCACGCGATGACGGTGTGCGGCGTCGCGTCTCGCGCGGCGGCGGTTAGTTTTTTGCAAACCTTCCCGTTTTCGTCCTTGTCACTCGGCTTGAACAGCGCCGGGGAGAACCTCACCGTGACCACAGGGCCTTTGTGTCCCACGAAGTCGAACTTGCTTCCCCAATCACCTCTTTCCAACACAGATGCGGTGTGTGAGGGTTTCTTGTACGAGTTACACGTCGTCACGGCTTTGCCGTCGGGGGACCAGTCCAGGCGCATGGAAAACGTGTTTCCCATGCTACTCTGATACGGCTCGGTGATTTTAGAAACAACGCTCCAGTCGTCCACCCGCCACACGATGACTGATTTGTCATCCGCCTGCGTACAGAGGTACTTGCCAATAGGGTCCCAGGAAACGCCTTTCACGAAGGACGTGTGTCCTTTCAGGGTCTGGACTTTCTGGCCAAGTCGGGGGTCCCACACTATGACCAAGTTATCCAGGGAACACGACGCTAACATGGAATCGTCCGGTGCCCATGACAGGTCGATGACGTCGCTGAGGTGCCCCCTTAACGTCTGGCAACTCACCCAGTTCTCCACGTTCGGCGCGTCACTGCTGCCGAACGCGGCCCGCCCCGGCCCCGGCCGCTTTTCGTACAGGAACACGTTCGTGTCCGTGCTCCCCGACGCCAGGAACTGGCCGTTTTTCGAAAACCGCACGCAGTTCACGGTGTTGAAGTGCTCACTCAGCGTCGCGAGGATCTGCGGCACGTTCGGGTCACCCTCCACGGCCCGGTCCTTGATTGACGCGAGGTTCCACACCTTGACCTTCTGGTCCCCGCCCGCGGTGGCCAAACGGGTGCCATCGGGGTGGCAATCCACCGAGAAAATAGGCGACCCGCCGTCGTGCTTCACGAACTCGGGCTTGTAGATGTGCACCATCTCGTCGATCGTTTCACCTACGCGCAAACAGTCTCCCACGACCACCGAAAACCGCTGGGAAGTCTCGTAGGACACGTCCGGCCCCGCAAAGACACTCCGTAGTGAAGTCGCGGCTTCGACGCGAAGACCCGGACCCGTCCCGGTGCGTACGGCGCGGGTGGATCTGCGCCCCCGGTTGTGCCCGTTTGAATCTGGCTATGGAAAAAGGTGGCCACTTTTTTCAAAAGCTGTGGCTCGCCCTGAAAAGCGACATGCGTCTGCCCTTTTAAATCAATTCCGCATGGCGTCCGCGTCGGCAACCGCCCCGGGGTGCGTGCGGTGGCGATGCACGCGAAGTTTTCCCACGGGCTCGCAAGTACCGTTGGGAACACACGCCGCCAAACGCGCCAGCCGTCCCCAAAGAGTCTCCACCAAGACCTGCGTGAAACGAGGCACGTGGGGTTCTCCCGAATTTTCGGCCGGCGGCGACGACGACCGTGCCGACAAATCGGATTCGGTGTCCTTGAACCTGGACGCCGATGACGCGAGCGAGACGGGTATGGACCCCCCCTCTGCCGGCGTGCAAAGCTTCGAACACGACCGCACCGATGGGATGCCCAAAATGCCCCCGTCCACAATAGAGATGCAGAACCCGGGAAAGTGGTCCCCCATCGCGTACGCGTTTCTCGGGGATGCGGTGTGGGAGCTGTACGTGCGGCGGTTGTTTTTCGCGCCCCCCACGCGGCCGCTGGAGTACGACCTCAAGTGCAAGCGAGCGGTGAAGGCGGAGGCGCAGGACGTGATACTGCGGATGCTGCTGGCTAACAACATCTTCACAGGTAAGGAGAGTTGGGTTGTTGTTGGTCGGAAAAGACATCGTCGTCATGACGATGTCGACTGTTGCGTCGACTGTTGCGTCGACTGTTGCGAAGCTTTCCTAAATGCATTTGCAGTACAACACAACATTCTCTGACCTCTTCGGGTCTTCCCTGCCTTCTATTTCAAAAAACCAACCAGACGACGAGCTAAGAATAGTAAAGTGGGGCCGCAACGCGTCCTACGGAAGCATCCCCACCCGGTTGCGGGGTAAGGGGAAAGGGGGGCACGCGATTTATAGGAACGCTTCCGCGCTGGAGTGCGTGGTTGGGTATTTGTACATGACGGATTTAGCGCGTTTGGAATTTATAATGGCCGACTTGGGCGTGGCGATTGATAACGTCGCGGGAGACAAGTGATGAGGTTCCAGTACGTGTCCAACTGTTGTACTTGCGATACGTGTAAACTTGTTGTACGCGCGGTTGAATCTTTTATCCGTTGTGTGGCCCCGTCGTGTGAGATGGATATTCTCGTTCTTGGTGTCGTCGCCGCGCTGCGAGTTTTTCAGATCTACGTACCGCTAATCATCATCTCGTGAACCATGCGCTTCTCGTGGGTCACCGTTCCCAGTCTCCGCCCCAACCCCTTTCCCACCTACAACCTCCTTCCCCTCGCTTTGTTGTTCACGCAGCACATCAGGGACAGCCCAAGGAACCCGCCGTAAATCACCGCGGTCCAGAAACAGTTCCGCGCCGCGATCTCGTGCTGGTTGGAAGGGCCGCCCTCTACTTTCCAGTCCTTCGGCATGTATGGGTAGTTCGAGTTGAACAAGCTGCTTAAACAAAGCAGGAACACCACGGCGAACGCGGACAAGCCGCCGCAGCACACGCTGCACGCCGGGCTCGTCAAGCACGAGACCAAGCCCGACATCGTCCTGGGGAGCTGCGCGCCGCGCAGTACTGATGTGCTGAAAACCAAAGAAGCAGATTTACTCAAAACTCAAGTCACAACTTCGTCGGCACTTTCTTTCCAGATCTTCGTCACTGCATCGGGGCGCGGTGTTCGTCCCCGAGCGACATGTTCACCCCCGAATCCCTTTCCCTGGCGCGCGGTTTGGTGAGCCCCGCGTACATCGCGCAGGGCAGCCAGGCCACGGCGCGGCGCAGCAAGCTTTTGACGAGTTTGCTATCCGAGCGCCGGCTTCCAAGGAACGGGTGGGACGACCAATCCATCGAGCAGTTCCTTCACGAATGCGCCTTGATGGACAGCAACACGTTCGTGGATAACGTGGGGGTGGGCGAACGCGAGGCGCGGGTGTTTTCGCCGATAGTCGCAAGGCGGCACTTCAACCTGGCGCACGGCATCGGGCGGTCGGGGGACGTCGCCGCGGAGCAACCCAAAGCCGCGGGCAGCTCGTTGCTTTCCAAGCTGACCAACCTGTTGGTCGCGGATGCGTTTCGGGTGGCCGGTTTGGAGGACTGCGGCGCCGCGCTCGTGTTACCGCTGGCGACCGGGATGACGCTAACCCTGGTGCTGCTTAGTATGAGGGAAGCGCGAGGAGGAAACTGTTTGCAAAACCCACTCAGAGCATCAAGAGTGGTGTGGTGTCGCCTCGACCAGAAAACGTGCGTCAAAGCCGTGGTGGGCGCCGGGCTGACGCTGGATGTGGCGCCGATGAAACTTTTGGGGGACGAGCTCGTGACGGATTTAGACGCGGTGCGGGCGCTTATCATGGACCCCGAAAAAGGAGGCCCGGAAAGCGTCGCGTGCGTCGTAAGCAGCACCTCGTGCTTCGCCCCGAGGGCAAGCGACGACGTCGTCGCAATCGCAAAGCTCTGCGCGGAAATAAACGTGGGGCACGTTATCAACAACGCGTACGGCGTGCAGAGTAAAAAAATCTGCGGCGACGTACGTGCTGGGGCTTTCCCAAATCCAAACACTGTTTACGGACCTGTGTGGAGTGCAGTCAGCAAGTCTTACCACTGCAATACTTGCACAAGAGTAGACGACTGTTCGGCCCGATTACTCTGACTGAATGCTCACACAAGTCACGGGAAGACTGACCCTTTTCGTTAACAATCACAGATCACAAAAGCGTGGCGCCGAGGCCGCGTGGACGCTGTTGTGCAGTCGACGGATAAAAACTTCCTAGTGCCGGTCGGGGGCGCGGTGGTGGTGTCTTGCGCTAGTGACAAGACGCCGCTGACAGACAGAGTGAGGAAGGCGTACCCCGGCAGAGCCAGCATAGCGCCGTCGCTTGACGTTTTGATCACGCTACTTGCGCTCGGGGAAAGCGGCTGGCGCGCGAAGCTCGCGGAGCGCGAAGAGAACTTTGAGTACATGAAGCAGTGTTTGACGATAACGGCGGGGAAAGTCGGGGAGCGGTTACTGGCGACGCCGGGGAACCCGATTTCAATGGCGGTTACGTTGTCCAAGCTGCAGGGGGATCTAAGGCTGATTGCGGGAGAAAGCGGCGACGACGCGAATGATGACTCAAACGAAAAAGATGACTCAAACGAAAAAGAAAAAGAAAAACAGAGGGAAACGTCGGTTTCGTTTTTCGGGTCCATGTTATTTTCGCGCGCCGTCTCGGGCACAAGGGTGGTGGTGCCTGGCAAGACACAGGAAGTGGGCGGGCACACGTTCGTTGGCTTCGGCGCGTCGTGTGACAACTACCCGGTGCCTTATTTCACCGCAGCAGCGGCGCTCGGGGTGACGCGATCCGACGTGGATGTTTTCTGCGCCAGGCTCGAAAAGGTGTTTGCGGAGTTTCGGAAAAAGGCGACGAAGGACCCGGGGCGACGGAAACTGGAAACGGAGCCATCCGCGACGGACGCGGAAACGCCCCCGGTGTAGGCTCTTTAGACCTTCCTTAATGAAATGTATCCAGTTAGAATGAATTTGAGGGTTTTGTGCTTGTGTGCGGGACGTGTTGGTGTGTCCGCGGTGCCTAAAGCGGACGATCGATGGCCGCGGGCCCGGTGTTTTACGTAAGCCTTATTAACGTCTGAAAATCTAAACCCGAAAAATGAAACGTGCCGACGGAGGACCAATTCAATCGCGCGTTCATCTCTCTCGCTCATCGCGTCCACGTGCGCGTCGCGTAATTTATGTCGTCACACCGCGCCGGCATCCCTGAGAAGCTGAACAATCGCCGCGTGGCCCTTTTCAGCGGCAATAACACGCGCCGTCACGCCGTCATCCCTCGCCTTGTTAATGTCCGCGCCCGTCTCGATCAGCGCCCGCACCACCGTCTCGTGGCCGTTACGAGCGGCGGCGCACAGCGGCGTCGCACCGCCATCCATCGCCTTGTTGACGTCCGTGCCCAACTCGATTAGCGCCCGCACCACCGCCTCGCGGCCGTAATAGGCGGCGACGTTCAGCGCCGTCACGCCGTCATCGTTTGCCATGTTAATGTCCGTGCCCAACTCGATCAGCGCTCGCACAATCGCTTCGTGGCCCTCTAGAGCGGCCACGCACAGCGGCGTCGTGCCGTCATCACTTGCCTGGTTGACATCCGCGCCCAACTCGATCAGCGCCCGCACCACCGCCTCTTGACCGTTATGAGCGGCGATGTACAGCGGTGTCGCGCCGATACCCCTCGCTAAGTTGACATCCGCGCCCGCTTCGATCAGCGCCCGTACTACCGCCTCGTCGCCCCTGATAGCGGCGTTGCAAAGCGGCGTGTCCCACGGGCAGCCGTTCGCGTGCGCCCAGTGCAGCACCTCGAGCTGTCTGCCCTTCGCCGCCCCACGGCACATATACACGCCTCACTTGCAGCCGTTTGCGCGCGCCCATTTTAGCACCTCGAGGTGCCCGCCCTCCGCCGCTGCCCAACACGTGCCTTCATCCCACGGGCAGCCGCCTGCTCGCAACAACTTCAACTTCTCGAGCTGTCCGCTCCTCGCCGCTGCGTTACATAGGAACTCTTTACGCGACAGACGACCTGCCAGATGCAGGCGTAGTACCGCGCTTAAACATCCGAGCTCCGCAGCACGTTTTTCATCAATTTCCTCAAACCGAAGCCCCGTCGCCGCCACCGTGTCGCGCATCGCGCGGCTCACCGCTGGGAGCCGTGCCAGATCGGCGGGGTCGTCGAAATGCTGAGGATGTGCGTCACGACCAAGTGGTTGGGGAGGCCGAGGAAGGCCTCGCCCGCGTCGGCAAGGCCCGCGGGAGTAGTGACAGTCGCGATATCACCGCTCGCGCCAGTCATGGCAGTATGCGCTTTGCGTTTGAGGGACATGTGGCGTGTGCGCTTCGTTGTGCGTCGAGGCTTCCGAGGGGCGGTGTTTCCCGAAATTTTTCATCCAGGAAAATCCACATTTCGTTTCAAGACGCGATTCCTCCCTTCGCCGGTCACAGATCTCTCGCACGCGCCGCCTGCCTTGGCCAAGATGCGTGACCAAGTTCTGTGCCGCTCCCGCGCGCGCGTTCGCGCCGTGGACCTCTTTGGCCCGGGTGAGACCGTGGGCGCGCTCAAAACTCGCGTCCTGTCCCTGGACGGCGTCCCCGACCCCGCCACTACGTGTTCAATTCGCGTGGTGCACCAAGGCCGATGGCTCGCGGACGAGACCCGGTGCTTGTCGGACGCGGGCGTGGGCCCCGGCAGCGCAATCGAGCTCACGCTGTCCGGTTTAGCAAAAGGCGGAGGCGGCGATGGCGGCGCAACGGGCGCGGAGTCCCGGAGCTGTTACCTGGAGATGTACGCGGACGGGGGGGGGCAGGGATTTAGCACGAAGCAAGAATCCCTGGGGGGCTTTGTGCGGTACTCCACGCAATCGACGGTGAAGGACCGGGACGAGCGCGAGGAAGATTTAGCGCGGTGGCACTGCTGTACGCTAACAGAAGAGCCTCTTGAGCTCAGGGACGGCGCTATTGTGTGCGACCGGCTGGGGAGCCTTTTCAACAAGGAGCCCGTGATTGCCGCGCTGACGGATTCGGCGGTGAGCAAAGTGCCGCTACCAAAAAGGCTGGCGCACGTGACCGGGCTGAAAGCGCTGACCACGCTGAAGCTACACCGAAACGAATCCAACGATTCATCTTTGAATCCCACAAAAAACGATTCAAAGCTTCAAGGCGTGAACCATGCGTCCTTCCGCCTGTCCGTCTCGGCGCTGTTTTCGTGTCCCGTGTCCGGCTTGGAGATGAACGGTAAGACCAAATTCTTTGCGCTGGCGCCGAGCGGTTTGGTGGTCAGCGATCGCGCGCTGCGGGAAGCGAAGAGCACGGTGGACGACATGCTAGGCCCGGATGTTTCGTTAACGGACCAGGAAAAAATACAAATCAACCCCAAGGGCGACGAGCTTACGCTGGTAACAGAAACGCTCGCACTGGAGGCGGCGAAGAAAGCGGCGAAGAAGGCGAAGAAGGACAAGAAGAACGGCGTGGCCGACGAGAAAGACGAGAAGAAAGAAAAAGAGGACGGCAAAAAGCGCGAGCGCAACGGGTGCGACGACATGGGCATCGAGCAGTTGAAAAAACAAGCCAAGCTTTTCACCGCAGGGGACCACGCCCCAGCGGGGGCGGACAAGGACGTGTACGCGTCCCTGTTCACCAGCGCGTCCGCGGAAACTAGGGGGGAGGAGACGTATTTGAGCCGGAACGCGAGGAAAGCGTGGTGACTTTTCTTTTCTGATTTTACAAAATCCTTGCGTTTTGTGCTACGGGTATGCTGGTACCTTTTACTAGCTAGTGGTCCTTCCACGTATGATCACACATCTGCTTCTATTCAAAGTCAGATTCATCGTCCCCCAGCCCCGATTTGCGGCTCGATTTGAACCAGGAAGCCTTCCTGTCCAGCCCCGGGGCGGCGCCGGCGGCGGCGTCGCCCGCTTTCGCTTTCTTTGAAAACCCAAACACGCTTTTCTTTTTCGAGCCCGCTTTTTCAAGAACCAGCCTCAGGTAAGGCGACTCCGCCTTTTCGCTTTGCCGGATGGCGATTTTCAAATCGTCGGAGGTTTTTAGGGTGATGTGGTGGTTGTCCTGGTCCTCGAACTTTATGACATAAGTCTCGATGAACACCTTACCGACCGCGATTATGAGCTCTTCGTAGGACGCGTCGGGATCGACTTCCAAAAACCGAATGTCATCCTCCAGAAACAACTTGACGTTGATTTTCTCTTCGTCCGTTTTCTCGGGCGGTTCGAACGTCTTCAGCCGGTCTATTTCGTCCATCATCTCCTGGATATCGCGGTTCAAACGCTCAACCTCCTCCTCCGCTTTCAAACGCAAATCCTCCTTTGTGCTGACCGCCTTTTGAAGACTCACCCGGAGCTTCTGTTCCGCCTCCAGTTGTTTAATCAAGTGCTCGCGCTGTTTCCGCTCGGACTCGAAGTCGGACAAAATGTGCAACCGGCTTTTGCGCTCCGCTTCTAACTGCTTTTGCAACGAGCCTTTGTCCCTGCCTTCGCTCGCGAGCTGGTCTTGAAGCTGCTTCACGAGTTTCTCGCTGGCGGCTATTTTGTCGTTGGAAAGCTTGTGCTGCGCGACTTCGTGGTCCAGCTTGGAAACGGTATCGCCGTGCGACTTGGCTTCGTTGTCCAGCTCGCTTCGCAGTTGCTCAATCGAGTTCAGGCGCGCTTCGAGTTGCGTCAGCAGGTCCTGCCTGGACCTCGAAAACTGAGACTGCAACGCGGTTTGCTGACGTCGCATGTCCTCCACCTGGCGCATCATCCCCCGTCGCTCCTCCTCCGCGGCTAGTAATTGTTGTTCCTGTTTCCCCCGCGACGCTTCCGATTGCTGTAACAACGACTGCAACGAGTCGATATCGCTCCTGCTCCTGGAAAACTGGTGCTGCAGCGCTTCCCTGTTGTGACCTTCCCCGTCCAACTGCGTGCGCAGTTGCACTCTGTTTTGCTCTTCCTCCATGAGCTGCTGCTGCATTTCTTGCCGCGCTTGTTCTTCCGACTCAAGCAACTCCTGTAAGTTCCGCCGCGACCGCTCTTCCTCTTCAAGCTGCGCCTCGACGTCCATTCGCAGTTTTTTCTCCGCGTCCAGCCGTTCCTCGAAATCAACCTCCACGCCTAACTTGCGATACGCTTCTTGTTCTTCAGGCATGCGCCGCCAACTTTTCGCGCTGTCTTCGATCCACCGGTGATTAACGATTTCCAGTGCCTGGCCTTCTAGTTTGAACAGCAAAGCCTTGGCGTACACTTCCGATTCCGCGCGGTAGCAAACGAGGTGCGTGGTTTTTTTCGTGAAGTTTTGGTTAAACGTCGCGCCCGTTGCTTCGATTAGCTCCCGGATATCGTTCCGAATCGGGCCTTTGTACCCCGCGATTGATACCACCACTTTGTCCATGCCTGGTACGCCGTGCTCGTCCCGGATTGGTTGGTATAAAACTTTATCAGAATGAGGTACCACCCTCCGCGCGGTGAGGCAATCCTCGAGCCACGCGTAGGACACCACGATTTTCCCATCCCGCGCCGCTTCGGTGTAATCCGGACCTTGCTGGTACGGCGTCATTACGTGCGTGCACTGATTGGTGTACCGGTCACGCACGCGCGCGCCCAGCATCTGCAACTCCACGCGAATCGCGTTGGCGTCCTCCGGGGAGTAGTTCACCACCGCCACGGTCATGCCTTCGAAATACAAAAGCATCTCCTCCATCCCGGCGAAGTACTCGGGGCGCGAATCCTGATTTTCGCCCGCGTCGTGGAAATCGAACGGGTGCGGTTCGGGAGGGTCGTGGTGTCGGTGGCCGGACGTCTCACGAGGCGCGGAAGTGGACGGCATCGCGCTAATGAGACGCGCGCGGGGTGAAGGAGAGCAGGGAACGAATCAGGTCAGAAGGCGTGCGAACGGGATTTGCGCGAATCTCGTCGAGCTGTCCGAGTCGGGTTCGAACGAAAAGCGGGCCCGCGGGGTGGGGACTCGGGGAGTCGCACGCACCTGTGCTGCGCTCTGTAGTCGGAATACGGCGAGTACCCGCCCGCGGAGGGGGAGGGACCGCCCGAGTCCGGGTACCGGTAGTCGCCGTGCTCCATGTGCACGCGAGACTGACGGAGAAGGTGCCGTGTGGGTTGGTTTGGACAGTAAAGTACAACGGCCAAAATCTTCCAAAAGAAGTCCAAGACAAATTCGTTCGATTTGCCCCAAGGTTCCGGGCAGACTTGGACGCGCGCGTCTCCGCGCGGTGGTGGGGTCCCGTCCCGCGGGCGCACGCCTTGCGTCCGGGATGACCAAGTTCAGCGTGATCATCCCCACGTACAACGAACGGCGTAACATCGGGATTCTGTACCTCCTGCTTCGGGATGCGTTTGCGCATCCGAAATTGGTGGACGATCAATTCGAGGTGATCGTCGTTGATGACGCATCTCCGGATGGCACCGGGGAGGTCGTGCGCTCGTTGCAACGAGAATACGGCGACAAAAACCTACTGCTGCGCCAACGGAACGGAAAACTAGGCCTAGGCACCGCGTACGTGCACGGCCTGGAAAGCGCCACCGGGGAGTTCGTGATCATCATGGATGCGGATTTGTCGTAAGTATTTCCCAATAACCACATTCCACTGACTGATTGCCCATACGAGACTGACATTTCTTTTTTTACAATCAGGCACCACCCTTGCGCGATTCCCAAATTCATTCAAGAGCAGCGCTACTCGCGATGCGACGTGGTGACCGGTACGCGGTACGTCCGTGGGGGCGGCGTTAGTGGGTGGGACACCCGACGAAAACTCACCTCAAGAGTGGCGAATTACCTAGCGCACGTGTTGCTCAATCCGGGGGTGAGCGACCTCACCGGGTCGTACCGTCTGTACCGAAAAGAAACAATGTTAACAATCGTCAACAAAGTCAAATCCAAAGGGTACGTGTTTCAAATGGAAATCATGGTGCGGTGTAAGAAGCACGGGCTGCACGTACGGGAGGTCCCGATATCGTTCGTGGACAGGGTCTACGGGTCATCGAAACTGGGAGGCGCGGAGATCGTGGGGTATTTGAAAGGGCTGATCAGGCTGTTCCTGACCGTGTAGGTAGTCGCTAAACGTGTTGCTAATGTACAAATGCTGCTAATCTATTTTATTTTTGGCGCACGCATCACTCACGCCTTGTTCGCCACGGCGTTGTCCGAGTTCGCAACCCTGACGTCGTACCTGCGCATGCCCCGTTTCAGCGCGCACGCGCCTGCGGTGGTGCCGATGAACAGGGTGAACACCATGACAAACCAGTACGCGTCCAGGGTTCGTGTCGGTTGGGATTTTTCGTCCGACGCCACGAACTCTTTCGGCACGACGCTCACCCCGACGAGAAAGCCGAGAAAGGAGTCGCCTTTCCCGTGACAACTCACGGTGACCTGGCGCCCTTTTTCCGTTTCCGTGGACGCCAGCTCGACCGCCTTCCCCGTGCGCACCAAAACGCCATCACTAACCCAAACCCCGCCCACGTGCCGTACGCACTGGTACTGGTACACAACCTTCTCCAGCTCCAAAAGCCCGGTTCCTTTTATTTGAAAAAGCGCGGTGATTTCCTCCTCCTCCGCGACGAAAACCCGGTGTCCGGCGTCGTCCACCAAGTCAACCGCGCACGCGTCGCTCATCGCCCTCGTTGTTGACGGCACCGTCCCGGCATCTATCCGGTACAGAGACAGGTCCGCGTGTTGACTTGCGTTTAGACTCTCCATGACTGATGCTGGAAACGACCAACTCGCCGCGTACGCGTGGTTCATGGTGATTGGTTTTGAAAAAAAATCGTCAACACCTTTCCCGAAAAACAAATCGCTTGGAAACTTTCGCGCGGCGGAGACGCTAAGTTTACCCCGGAACATCAGCGCGGTTGTTTCGTTCGCCACCCGGCCTCGCACAGCGGCGGCCGCGGCGAGTGTACACCCGTCCAGGGCGAGCGCGGCGAGCGGGTTCAGGGTTACTTGCGTAGCCGTTGTGGTGGGTTCTGAAGTTGTTGAATTCGTCGCGCCCGTGACGTTTGTTTCGTCGCTCTGCGAAAGCGCGCGGCGAAACCGTTTCAGTCTCCGTCGCGAACTCGAGGAATTGGAAATCGTTTTTTCGGTTTCCTCCGCCTCACCCTCATCCAGCCCTTGGAACAAATCCCCCCCCCAAATCGCCACGATCGTCAGGCCGACGTCGAACAAGCCCACCGCCGCGTCCACGGCGTGTTCCTTCAGTGACCGCGCCGTGGGGGCGTTGAGCAGCGCCGCGACGGTTTCGATTCCAAGAGCCGCCGCGCGCGCGGTCATTTCAGACGGCACCGCCGCGATTGTTGCCACGGCGACGATCAGCCCTCCCACTAAATCGGGGTCAAGCACCACGCCTGGGTCTTCATTCACGATGTCGAGCGTCACGGACGCGGACGCGATGACAAGAGCCATCGCGCCTGCTCTAATTTGCGCGCGCGCCGCCTTTTCCTCAGCGCCGACCGCATAAAGCGCGACGAAGGATTTATTACCAGAAGGGTTCATCGCGGCGCACGCCGCGGCCGCCGCCGCCGCCGCGCTTCCTAAATCCTCGAGCATTTGCGCGGCATCCAGCGCAGCTCGCGCCGCTGCCGTGACCTCTTCTTCGGCCAAAGGCACCACCCTCACGGTGGTTTCCGCCCTCGCCACGGCCCCGCCGCCGCCCGGGACTTCCGCGTACGCGAACACGGTGACCTCCCCGGCCACCAACCCCACGTCGCAAGGCAACACGCCTTTCGCGTCCCTCGAGGCTTGTTGGCGCGTCAGGAACACCTCCGCTTCCATTCCCCCCACACTTTGGGTGACGTACCCGATGCTGTACAGCAGCACACCGCCCCCGCCCCAGCCTAATGTGCTTATTGCGAACTCGGTAGAAAGCGCGGAGCCTCCTTCCGCGGGGGTCACGACCACCAAACCGAGCGCGGGCGGACCCACCACCTCCACCGCCGTGGTCGTCGCGTACCCGCTTTCGTTGACCCCGAATTGCGACGCCACGAGCGTGAACACGTACTTCTGCCCCGGAAGAAGCACGTTTGGGGCAATGACCAACGCAGTGGCGTCAGTGCTTGTCAGGAAGTTGTTGTGGTCACTGAAGTCCACCGCGGGTACAGCGGTCCATGCGAGCGTGATTGCGCCGACGGGTTCGGCACCGTCCGTGTCGAGTTGTCCCGATCGCGACACCAACCCCACCAGCCGCGTCGCGGCGCCGCTCGCTTGCGGCGTGGTCGGGGTCCGCAGGGTCACGGTGGGCACCCTTTCCTCAACGGCGTGCACCAGGGTACTCACGTTAGCCGATCGCATCCCTACCGTGTACTGTACCGTGAAGCGGTAAAGGGTGTCGATTGCCATGGCGGCAGAGACGCCGGGTGGCACCACCGCCCCGCCACCCGCTCGCGCCAGAATTTCGTCAATCAAAGCGTCGCATTTACGCACGGCCGGCGCTTCGTAAAGCGCGTTTAAGGCTTTATAATCCAGTTGGTTTGAGGTTAAGTCTGGCTTGTAAACATTTCGCACGACGCCGCATGACCAAAAAAAGACGTGTTGCATCGCCAGCGCATACGGGGCGCCTTCGTCCGGGTCGTACGAGGAAGACGCGTCCAACACGAAGTCGCCAACGCCAAACGCGACGCGCCGCGGCCCCACGCCGCCCGCCATCGCCGGCAGTAACGGCGAGTTCGTGACGGTCACGAAAACTTCGGTCCGCGACGCGGCGACACCGCCACCGGAACCGCCCGTTCCGTAAGAAGCGAACAACTCCAGCACGTGCGGCTCAACCTGCGGCGCCAAACAAAACGGGGGGATGGTCAACGTGTTCCGCCGCGCCCTTTGCGAGCGTTCGTACCCGTCGTACTTCGAACTCCGCACGGTGCTGAAAAAGCACGGCTGTGATTGGTACGCGAAAAGTGTCAGTCCTTGAGCCTTGAGTATGGGTGTACTGTATGCGCAAACAGTCTACTTGTGATGTATGTAGTAAACGGCAAACAGTGGCCGTTGGATTTGGGAAAGCCCAAGGCCGTACCGCGTTACTACTCAGGTTGGTCCACAGAAACGTCAGCGCGGTGACGTCCACGTCGCAGTCCCGGCCGTACGTCGCGACGGAGAGTTCGACGTCGGGCATTTTGGTCTCCATCGCGATGGTGAAGGACCTGGAAAATCGCGTCACGTACTCCACCGCGCCGGTGGTGGGGAACACGAAGGGAACGGCGCCGGCGACGCGGTCCGCTTGCATAACCGCGGTTGAGTTTTGGCCGGCGCAATCAGTCAGCGACGCGCCGAACTCGTACCGCAGCCCGGGACGCGTGATTGTCGGGTCCAGCCGCAGCGCGCTTTGGCGTTCCGAGTTCGCGGCGACGACGATTTCAAGTAAACCCGGGTGCTCGCTGACCTCTGGGACTGGGTGTGTTGAATCCCCTCGCGAGGGCCCGTTCGGGGACCAGACCACATCGTCGAAACTCCACCTCGCGACGCCGTCCCATGACCCGTCCTTGGCGACGGCGGCGAGCTGCAGGGTTTGACACCCGCCCGATACGCGCGCGCCCGCGATCACGACCCCCGCGTCGTCTCCGCGCTTAGAGTCGTCGATCGTAACCACCACCGTTTTCGTCATCTGGAAGCCGCTCTGCACGTCGTACCAGTCCGTGGGGTTTCGCCACGTTATTTCCATCGTCGTTGGTAACGACACGTCGGCGGGGTCCGTCCACAGACGAACCGGCACGTCCGGGCGGTTGTTCCGCACCGCGTGCGCCAGCGCGGCGGCTCTTTTGATTGTAAAAATAAATGTCAGTCTCGTATGGGCAATCGCAGAGGCGGAATGTGGTGGGTGGGAAAGGCCCTTACCTTTTGTCTCGCCACGCCCCGCACAGCCCGCATTCCCGGGCGGGAGGTAGCGTGAGCGACAATGTTCGGGGGTTCGGCCACGAAACCCGGACTACGCCGGGCCCTAAAAGGGCGCTGGATTCTGGGTTTAACAGCTCGGTCGCGGTTTTCACCACGCCGTTAGCCTCGCCAAACGGAACGTCCGCGCTGAAGGTCACGGAAAGCACACCCGTTTTCCGGTCAAGAACACCGAACCCAAACACGACCTCACCCACGATGTACCTACTTTCCACCGGGGAAATGTCCTCCAACCCGTACTGAGAATCCGTAAAAACGCTCTTCGCCTGGACTCGGTACGCCCCCGTCTCAACTGGGTCGTGCGTAAACCGGAACCGCTTCACGGTTCGCGTGACGTTCTGATTGTAATAAAATAAGTGTCAGTCTTGTGTGGGCAATCAGGGAGGCGGAATGTGGTGATTGGGGAAATACTTACCAGGCCGCCGAGCACGGTGACCTGGGCCTCGACATCAACCGCGGTACACACCTGCCACTCACCGAACACAAGCACTGGTTCCTTACCCACCCTGGCGAACACCGTGGTACCAGCCGGCACGCCGCAGGTCAAACACCCGGCGAGCGGCGCAAACGTGAACTGAAAACTGGTTCCCAGCGCGCTGACCGAGTTTTGCAAAGGGCCGGCGGTGACGCTGGTGTCCAACCCCCTGATCTGGGGGGGCGGGAACGGCGCCGGGGGAGGGTAGGGCGGGCGGGACAGGGTAACGACAGTACGCCCGAACCAGGGAACGTCGCCGCCCACGCTCCCGTCAACAACCGCGACTCGCGCGGCCACGCCGGGTCGCTGGTTGTGGAAGGAAAGCCTGAAAACGTGTTGTCCGTTTTCCGCGAAATCGGCCTCGGCGAACCGCACCACGAGCACGCTCATGCGCCGCGCGAACCCGGAACGGTGCACCACGTCGAGCTGCGTCGCGGGGGTTGGCGGTGCGTCAGTGATGGCGCTCAACCGCGGAGGAGAGAACGCAACACCAGCACCGAGGACGTACTCCCGAGTCACGGCTGTGATTGCAAAAGAAAAGTGTCAGTTTCGAAATGTTCGTAACTTGAGGTATGGGTGTACTGTATGGGCAAACAGTGCACGGTGTTGGGATTTGGGAAAGCCCCAATACGAACCCGTGACCACCACCCGTTCCGAATCCCCGTACGACGCCATCGCCGCGTTTACGTCCCTTTGGTCGACCCCCCCCCCGTTCGCGACCTTCACCCACGCCCCCGCGGTTGTCGGCCGAACCTCCGCCGTGACCACCGCCGTTACGCCGACCCCCCGTCGGCCACTCACCGCAACAAGTTCCCACAGCGCGTTGGACAACATCCTCGTCTTGGCTGCTGATAAAAACGTGGCGTCTTCCGCGAGCGCCCACGCGCGTTCCACCTCACCCGGGTCCACCACGTCGCGAATCGTAAAGTTGAACCTCGTCGCGCCCTCTCCGGCGGCTCGCTCACTTTCCGGCTCATCCGCCACCTCTGCTACTGCGACGTGCGTCTGCGCGAGTCCTAAACCGAACGCCACGGCTTCCCTCACCACGTCTCGGCGTAAAAGCCCTGCCGCGAGGTCGGGGTTGAAGTTCGCGGCGGCATATCCGTGCAACACAACAACCGGCGCCCAGGCGTGTTTCGGCCGGCCGGCGCCCGCGTACGACAACGCGACGTCGCTTTCCCGTGTGCCTGTCACCACCGCGATCGCGCGTCGTAGTGCGACTACCCTGGCAAAGGTCATGCCGTCGTTCAAGGCGTCGCTCTCCGCCGAGCCCAGGGATAACACCAGGTTCGTGACCGGCAAGCCGGGCGGTTTATAAACGGGGTCCCACTCGTGCGTGCCGTTCCTGGTGGTGTACAAATTGGCCGGGTCCGTTCCAGTGAACGGCGTGCGCACGTGGTCGGTTAGGTTGGGGGAGCAACATGTACTCGCGGCGATGAAATCGGTAACCGGGTCGGAACCGACGTCGTCGATAAGCGCGGCGCGCGGAGCGAACCATGCGCCGTTCGCCGTCGCGTCCCACCCAGAAGGCGCCGCGAACGCCGCCGCCGCGGTGGAAGTGGCGAGCGATTTCAGCCGGTCCACCGAACTCGTGTCCGGCTCTCCCGTCGCCACGACCATCGTCAACGTCGTCGGCCGCCCACCAACACCGAGCTCCCAGGTGTCCTCCCACAAAACAACCGTCACGTCCCCCGCCCTACTCACCGCGAGTTCCAAATCCACCCTCATCGGCGCTTCCGACGTGAACGTCGCGCCCAAGCTCCCTTCGATGGGACACGCCAGGCACAGAAAAACCAGCGCCGCGAGCAACACCCGAGGTGGCTGGAAACGCACGCGCATCCTCGCGCGTGGCCTCGAAACAAACCCACAAGCGCGCGCGGGAGTTCGCCTGCGTGCGCTCCCACGTCCCCAAGAGCGTGCGTCTCGCTTCGTCAAATTTATTGAAATCTCGGTGCCAACGGTGCCTCCACACGCCTCTCACGTCTCCTGTGCGTCTCCCACGACCACCACGCGCACGCGGTTCGGTTTGCGCGCGACTCCGAACCCCCGCGCCGAGCGCGTGGGGTACGTGGTGAGCGCGCGACCGTCTGGAGCAGGCCGCGGCACACAGCTCAGGAGGACGTTTCAATTTAGCGCAAGCAAGTGGCCGGACCGAAAAATGAATTTCACACGTTGCCTCTTCAATCACTGCAATGAGTCGTGTTTCATCACACAGCAGGGCGCTCACGGGTGCACGAGTGATGGACGACATTCGCGAGAGGAGTAGCCCGTGCGGAACGCGTATACAGAGATGGAAAGGAAGAGGTGCTCACACGGCAAGCGGAAAGACAGCTGTGTGGAGTGCAACGCGTGTCCCAATGGGATTTTGAAAAGAAACTGCGTTGAATGCGTCGGATGCCCTCACGGCAAGCTGAAAAGCAACTGCGTGGACTGCACCGCCTGCACTCACGGCAAAGTGAAACACAACTGCGTGGATTGCAGCGCCTGCCCTCATGGCAAGGTGAAACGCAGCTGCGCGGTGTGCACCCCCTGCCCTCACGGCAAGCTGAAGGGCAACTGCGCGGATTGCAACGCCTGCCCGCACGGCAAGGTGAAAAGGAGCTGCGCGGAGTGCAACCCCTGCCCTCATGGCAAGCTGAAACGCAGCTGCGCGGACTGCACCCCCTGCCTCTACGGCAAGGTGACAAACAGCTGTGCGAAGTGCAACGCTTGCACCCACGGCAAGCACAAACGCAAGTGCGCTGAGTGCAAACCCTGCCCTCACGGGAAAGCGAAAAGCAACTGCGCGGAGTGCATCGGCTGCCCCCACGGCAAGGTGAAAAGCAACTGCGCGGAGTGCAACCCCTGCCCTCACGGCAAGCGGAAAAGCAACTGCAAGGACTGCAACCCATGCCCTCACGGGAAGCTCAAACGCTTCTGCGCAGAGTGCACCCCCTGCCCTCACGGCAAGGTGAAAAGCAGCTGCGCGACGTGCCTGGCTCTACACGACGAAACGCGGAGGGACTGGATTTAGATACTTGACGAGTTGGAAACGCACGGGGGAGAACACGAGTCGGGAGAATACGATGTGCACTCAAAGAGTCGGGAGAAAGACACAGAGACGTTTTCCGTAAGTGGCTAATACTGTATCCACAAAGACCGCACTGCACAAAATCTCACCCTCACCTCAACTCGCCAAACGCAAAAACTTACGCGGATTGCTTGTTTCCCTTCGCCGCCGCCATTTCGGTTTGGATGTTCATGGGCACGGGTTCGTACCGCGCGAGCTTCATTGAGTAGTTCGCTCTGCCTTTGGTCATGCCTCGCAGCTTGGAGACGTAGTTGAACATCTCCGCCAGAGGCACGAAGCACTTGACCGTTTTCAACCCCCCCGGCTTGTCCCCAAGCTCGCCGATTTGCCCTCTGCGCGAGTTCAAGTCGCCGATCACGTCCCCCATGGACTCCTCCGGGCAAATCACGTCAACCTGCATCACCGGTTCAAGGAGCTTGGGCCCGCACTTGGCCATGCCTTCCCTGAACGCGCCTCTGGCTGCGATTTCGAACGCCATGACGGACGAATCCACGTCGTGGTAGTTGCCGTCGAAAAGCGTGGCCTTGACGTCCACCACGGGGAAACCCGCGATGACGCCGGCGCCCATCATCTGCTGCAACCCGGCGGATACCCCAGGGATGTACTCCTTCGGCACTGAGCCGCCTTTCAAATCCGTGGTGAACTCGAACCCCGTGCCTGGTTCGAGGGGCTCGAACTTAATCGAAACCTCGGCGTACTGCCCGGAACCGCCGGATTGTTTCTTGTGCGTGTACTTGACGCTGGCGGATTTGGAAATCGACTCGCGGTAGTTCACCTGCGGCGCCCCGATGTCCGCCTCCACCTTGTACTCCCGTTTCAACCGGTCCACGATGATCTCGAGGTGAAGCTCGCCCATGCCCTCAATGATGGTCTGGTTGGTTTCCTCGTCCCGCGAAAAGTGGAACGAAGGGTCCTCCGCGGCGAGTTTGATTAAACCCATGGACATCTTTTCCAAATCCGCCTTGGTTTTGGGTTCCACGGCGACCTTGATCACCGGATCGGGGAACTCCATGCGCTCGAGGATGATCTGTTTCTTCGCGTCGCAAAGCGTGTCACCGGTGGTGGTGTCTTTCAAACCCGCAATCGCGACGATGTCGCCAGTCACCGCGTCCTTAACGTCCTCCCGGGAGTTGGCGTGCATCTGCAGAAGCCGTCCGATGCGCTCCTTCTTGCCCTTCACCGAGTTGAACGCGTACGTCCCAGCTTCCAGCACCCCACTGTACACCCGGAGGAAAGTCAGGGAGCCTACGAAAGGGTCCACCATGATCTTGAACGCCAACCCGGAGAAGGCCTCGTCGTCCGCGGGCCTGCGGTATAAAACCTTTTCGGGGTCATCAACGTCCGTGCCGTTCATGTCGGGCAAATCCACGGGGGAGGGGAGGTAATCAAGCACCGCGTCTAGCAGGGGCTGCACGCCTTTGTTTTTGAATGCGGTGCCGCATAGAATCGGGACGAAAACGTTAGCGATGGAGCCTTTGCGGATGCAGGCTTTCAGGGTGGCCTCATCAGGCTCCTCACCATCCAGAAACGCCTCCATCACGACGTCGTCGCACTCCACAGCTTTCTCCACAAGCGCTGCGCGGTACTCGGCGGCTTTTTCCTTAAGCGAGTCCCTGATTTCCACGGTTTCAAAGGACGCGCCGAGTTCTTCGCCGTTCCAGATGATTTCCTTCATAATCACCAGGTCAACGACACCCTCGAAGTCTTCTTCCGCGCCGATCGGAAGCTGGCACACGATCGGGTTCGCCCCCAGGTTCTCGATGATCATCTCCACGGTGCGGTAAAAGTTCGCGCCCATGCGGTCCATCTTGTTGATGAAGCACAGCCGCGGGACGTTGTACTTGTCCGCCTGTCTCCACACGGTTTCCGATTGAGGTTCTACTCCAGCGACGGAGTCAAAGAGGCACACGGCGCCGTCCAGGACACGGAGCGCGCGTTCCACCTCCAGGGTGAAATCCACGTGACCGGGGGTGTCGATGATGTTAATACGGTGTTCCTTCCAAGCGCACGTCGTAGCGGCGCTCGTGATGGTGATCCCGCGTTCCTGTTCCTGTTCCATCCAGTCCATGGTCGCCGCGCCTTCGTGCACTTCGCCGATTTTATGCGACTTGCCGGTGTAAAAAAGCACGCGCTCCGTGGTGGTGGTCTTTCCGGCGTCGATGTGCGCCATGATGCCGATGTTGCGGTACTTATCCAGCGCGACTTCCCGGCCCTCCGCGCGGACCACGAGTGAAGCGGCTCTGCCGGCGCGGCGCACGGGCGCGACGGACGCGACCGAGCCGACCCTTTGCGCTCTTAGCCCGGAGAAGCTCGCGAGCTGTGTGAAAAGGAAACGAAAGGGTATAGGGAAAGGTTAGGGAGGTGATTTGAGGGTCACCATGACAAGTCAAAAAACAACCACCGCCTGACGGACTCGTCACTCGTGTGACACGTCGTACATTATCCAAAGTTCCCTTCGGAAACCTCGTGCCCGGTGGCTACGCGCGCTTGGTTTCCGGAAACGTTTGGGAGGGACGTCTGTGTCACGCGTGTCACGTGGTGCAGCGCGAAACGCACGAAATCTGACCGGTTGCTGGCGTCGCGACTGCGACCACGCCCGATTCCGCCGGAATCTTTCGACGGCGTTGCGAAAGCCTTTCGACACGATAAATCGCGCCGAAAGCGCGTCGCCGGAGAACGCGCGGGGGGAACGACGCGCACCTGCGTGGGCTTGGCGGACATCACAGCAGCCTGGGTAGCCATCGTGTGTGACTTTGGGAGGTGGGGCCGACGGGTAACCGTGCGGCTGAATGCGGGGAGGAGTGGGTGAGGACGCAATCGGTGGAGCGTTTTACGGCGGCGAGCGAAGAAAAAAGCAGAGCTGGCGCTGGATGAGAGCATGAGACGTGGCCGCGAATCAGTGCCAGAAGTGGAAAACCACTCAATCGGGACGCCATCACCCCGAACGAACCACACTTCGTGCACGAGCGCTCTCGTGTCTGCTCCGACGGACGCTTCCGAGGCTACCGACACAAGCGTAGTGAATAGTTGCGACGATGCGATAGCCGGACGCGGCCGGACGTGGAATCTCCGGGTACCGTGGGACACGAGACGCGATGGGAGTGAAACGATGCCCGCATGGGAAGGAGAAATGCAAGTGCGTGGAGTGCACTCCGTGTCCGCACGGCAAGCTGAAAGAGAACTGCGCGGAGTGCAACCCGTGTCCGCACGGCAAGGTGAACCGCAACTGCGCGGAATGCAACCCCTGCCCCAACGGCAAGGTGAAATACAACTGCGCGGAGTGCAAGGGCTGCCCCCACGGCAAGGTGAAAGGCGACTGCATGAAGTGCAACCCCTGTCCTCACGGCAGGCTGAAACACAGCTGCGCGGAGTGCAACGGGTGCCCCCACGGCAAGGTGAAATAAAGGTGCACGGTGTGCAACCCCTGCCCCCACGGCAAGTTGAAACAGCACTGCACGGATTGCAACCCCAGCCCCCTTGGCAAGGTGAAAAGGAGCTGCACGGAGTGCAACCCCTGCCCGCACGGCAAGCTGAAAAGCAAGTGTGCGGAGTGCAGGAGAGACTAGAGACTCCAGGTTTTCGGGATAAGAAATGATTACTGTCATGACTGTATCTAGAAAAGACGAGAGATCCACTTGGAGAGCGTCCGAGATTATTTCTATAAGCGTTTGTCTAAAAAAACTGCTGCTGCTAGTCCGCCTTCGTCCCCCCCCCCAGGAGCCCCATCCGCTCCCCCTCGTCCGTTTCCTTCTCCAAGCCCGTCATCACCGTCACTGGCTCGTTGTCTTCCCTCACCGGATCGTTCATTGCGATGTCCGGAATCAAAATGAAAACCAACGGCACCGCGAGCAGGGGCAACAACATCCCGCACACCACGATCAGCGTGGGCAGGTTTGAAAAGTCGCACTCGCCTTCCGTTACGTCGGTTTTTATTCCCGCGTACTGCATCGCGAACACCCCGAAGGCCTGGGAAAGGGAGCTGCCCAGGTTGCTGAAACTGGCCAGGATCGCGAACGTGGTGGCTTCCATGTTTTTAGGACACATCTTGTACGATTGAACCGAAAGGGTCAGTATCGTGGTACGGGCAATCAGTCGGCGGAATGTGGTGATGGGAAACTCAACACCTTTCCTTCAAAAACACGCACCTTCGAAATCAGTATTGTACCCGGCATGAACGCCATCATCTCCACTATTGGTTCCAAAATCGTGTCCCCGACTAAATAAAAAGCCTTATCCGGAATCCCCCACCACACGTTCCACCGCAACACCATCGCGAGGTCGCCAACCGAGGCGAAGGAAGAAACAAGCGCGCTGATCATAAGCGCGTGTCGCATGCGAAACGTGGAGAAGTACGCGTTGAATAAATAAATCCCAAACCCGCCGAACACCTGGTACGATAAAAACCGAAAGTGTCAGTCTCTCGGACCATGTGTATGAGGGATTGGTATGAGGGATTGGAAAGGGTATACTGTACCCCATAGTATGAGTAAAAAGTCAGGGTAACAGTCCCCTCTGATCGTAATAGTCCCTTCTGGTACGAACATGGGCAATCGCGAAAGCGGTGTGTGGCGATTGGGAAAGCCCCGCACCTGCGCCACCACCGCGGTGTACACGGTGAAGAACAGGTAATCGAAATGCGGCCCTCCGGGGTTGCACGTTTCGTCCACGGTGAACCAGTACTGCATGGCGCTGCCGAAGCTGACGCTGGTTGTGTTCGTGAGGAACAGAAAAAGCGTCGCTTTCGCGAGCCGCGCGGGCATACACGCAAACATCGCGATTGACAACGCGAGCGCGCATCCCGCGGTGAAGTACAGCTCGAAAAACATGTCCTCCGAAAGAAGCTGCGCCGCCGCGAGCACGGCGGACACGACGGCCATGAACGTGCCTAACACGAACAGCGGCTTGTGTTTGTGAAGAAGCGCGCGGTTGACTTTTTCGGTTTCCGCTTTTTTTTCCTCGGGCAGTAACCCGAACCAGCTCGTGAACACCTGAGATTGTAAAAATAAATGTCAGTCTTGTATGGGCAATCAGTTGGCGGAATGTGGTGGGTGGGAAAGGCCCTCACCGCTTGCAGCGCGAACGGCGCGGCGCAGTAAAAAATAAGCCTGTAGTTTTTCGTGGGCAGCACGAAAAATGAAACGAGCGTGGCGAACAACCCGCCCGCGCCGAGGGTGAGCCACACGAAGCTCACGATGTCGCTGCTCACTTCCGGGGTTGTGGACATCTTCTCCGTGTACTTGCCCTCGGTGAGCAAATCCACGACGGATACTTGTAAGTTAATAAGCACCAGCGCGGCGACGTATGCCATGGCGGAGTCGTTGTCGTCGCGCAGCGTCGCCCCCGCTAAATACGCCACCGCCGCCGCGCCTAAAAGCGACGCGCCGAACATGTAGTACCGCTTGTTGTACCCCCAAATGGGCACGATATCGGAAATCATCCCAATCACCGGCTTTATGCTCCACGGGAAACACGCCACGATTCCGTACCGCTGGTTTTGCGTCGCGCTGAGTTTCAAAATGCTCTGCGCGTACGGAAGATCGGCGTGCCCCACCAGACCAAGCAACGCGCCTGCGAGTGGGAACGAAAAGGGGTTAACGTGTTGTACACGGCAAACAGCCATCCGGGATTTGGTTTTTAGGCGAAAACGTACCTTTCAACCCGAAATGCGAACTCCCGATGAACCCTATGAGCTGCCACCCCACCGCGCCCGCCAGGTTGGTGACCCAGCGGTGCGCCTTGTGAAAGGGCGCGCACGCCATGCCCGCGATGGTGGTGGTGGTGGACGGGCCACCATCGCCAACGTTGGAATCGGAGGCTAGGCGCTCGTCGTCCATCGCGGTACCAAACGCCTCGGGATTGCCGAACACCCTCGGTTGAACGCGACCCGCGGTCTTAGCGACGGTGGGGGCACTCGAGTGGTCGTGAGGTCAGCTTTCCTGGTCCGCGCGCGTTCCCGGGAAAGTCACGCAGAAACCTCGCGCAGCGAGCCGGCGGTAACCAACCCCACGCGCCTCCCGACGGCGTGCGGCCGACGGAGTGCCACCGAGGCTCGAGGGTGTTTCAGAGCAATCAGCAGACAGTTCTTGGGCAAAGTTTGAGAATCTCGGAAATCACATGGAAGCGCCCCTCACTCTCCCCCAATCACGGCTGCGCAGGCGAGATGCAGTGCCTCGCCGTCGGTTCCGGGCCGGTGCCCACGGGTCACGCGGCTCGCTCGCGAGCCGATTTCGCTGGCTCGCGGTCACGAAACGTTTCGAGAAGCGGAGTCAGGGTCGCCGCGAGTGCGGGTGTGTCCACGCGTCGCGTTTTCCACCATCCACGCACGTGTGCTCTGTTTATATCCCCCGATCGCTGACGCGTACTCCTGCCATGTCTTTCGCGCGCGCATCTCCCACCCCACAGCAGACGACACGAAGAACGGCGCGGTGTGGAACGGCGCTTCGGTGGTGCCGCCCTACACGAGTTCCCCGGCGAAGGCCGGGGGAGATGTCCCTGATGACGCCGTTGCCAAGTCCGATTCGGAATCTACGGCGGGTAAAAAGTTTGTCACCGGCCGTCCGGACGAACAGTTTTCCTCGGAAGCCGCACAGGAGCGGCAGACTTTGTTCAACGACATCGCCCCGGTGTACGACAAACTGAATGACGTGCTCAGCCTGGGGCTTCACCGGGTGTGGAAGCGCGCGGCGGTGCGGTGGACGGGCGTGGGGCCGGGGGACAAAGCCATTGACGTGTGTTGCGGGTCGGGCGACATCGCGCTGCGGCTGGCGGACGCGGTCGGGCCGTCGGGGGAGGTGGTGGGTCTGGACTTCGCATCCGCGCAGCTGAAAGTAGCCGCGCAAAAGGAAACAGAGCACCCTGCAGGGTACGTTTTGTCGCCGATTTCATGGCAACAAGGCGACGCGTTGAGTCTGCCGTACCCGGATTGTGAGTTTCACGGCGCCACCATAGGGTACGGGTTACGAAACGTCAGCGACATACCCAAAGCGCTGAGCGAGTTACAGCGAGTTTTGAAAAAAGGAGGCAAAGCCGCGGTCGTGGATTTCAACAACAGCACCAATCAAATCGTGAACCAGGTGCAAGGTTTGATTCTGGATAACCTAGTAGTACCCGCTGCGGACATCCTAGGCGTCGCAGCGGAGTACCGGTACTTGAAGGTGTGTCTTTCCAAATCACCACGTTCCGCCTCCCTGATCACAGCCCCTCTTTGACGTCCACACATTAAAAGGAAGTGCACTACTGGTAACTCTTACCTGTACTCGCAGCTCTTACGAATACATCACGAACGCACTGTTTGCGGAATACAAGTAACGAACATTACGAGAGACTGACACTTTTTTTTAAATCGTATCAGCCATCCATCGAGCGGTACCCGACCGGGCCGGAGTTGGTCGACTTGGCGATTGCGGCGGGGTTCAAAAAAGTCACCTTCTACGAACTAGCACCTGGAGGGCTGATGGGGTGTTTGGTGTGCGAGAAGTAGGGTGTTTTAAACGTTTGCATAAAGCAACAAACGGGTGATTGTGCACAAGTGTTGACTCCTCGCGCGTCTTTTTAATCCGTCTCGTGTAGTACATATTTCGCATTGAAGATTAGCCAATCATCATCTTCCCCATCATCACACCCTTGGCGCGCCCGTGGTGGGTCTCCTTTCATGGTGATGGAGTACTCCATGGGCGTGCCCATGCCCGTGGATGAGCACTCGGGGTTGAGGGACGGTATTTTGCGCGAGTGCGGGTTGCATCCGCCCCTGGTGGCGCTGGCATCACCCGATGCCGCGATGCGTTTGCTGGCGTGCGCGAGGGTGGCGAGTTTGGACGACCGCGAGGTGTACTTCGGCCCGGCGGCGGCTGGGTGGTCATCGTGGGCGATGACCCCGCCCGTGTTTGGCGAGCGCGAGCGCGTGGCGATTTCACCGCGCAACGAAACCGCGGCGTGCGCGCTCGTGCTGGAACTCCTCAACGAAGCGGGCGACGCGGCGGCGGCGGTGTTGCAAGGCGCGCGCGCGCTGTGCGACACCGCGCTCGCCGCACCAGCCGACGAAAACGAGGGCACCATTTGCGGCGCGCCTCCCGACGACGCGGGCGTGGGGGACGCGATGATCGCCTGGACACAAAGGGGCGGCGCAGCAGACGCATCGACACCACATGGCGGCATCTCCTCAAACGATGGAGATGGAGGGATGAGTGTTTCAATAGTCCCTGCTCGGTTCCCAAACACGGGCAGAGGCGCCGCCGCGGCGGCGCACCTGCCTGCCGGACATGACGTCGTCCGGGTACCGTCGGGCACGCTGTGGACCGTTCAAGCCGCGCTGGATGACCCCGGCCAACGAGGCGAAACCTACCGGACCTTCGCCGCGCTCGGGGAAGACACAATCGCGGCGCTGTGGCTGGTGTTCGAGAAGTTCGGCGAAGGCGCTACCTCGAAATGGGCGCCGCTTCTGAACGCCCTGCCGTCTGTCCCCGGCCTGACTCCCGCGTCGTGGCCTGTTGCTGCAACCGCAGCGTTGTTAGGGGGAACACCGGTGTGTGGCGACGCACACGCGGCGCGCGAAAAACTCGCAAGGCAGTACGCCGCGCTGTTCCCTGCGCTGAGCGAGCACTACCCTGAAGTGTTTCCGGCCAACCTATACACGTGCGTTTGTGTTTCCCTGCAATCCCGCCTCCACGTTTGCCCGTACTCGTCCTGCGAAGGGACGTCTTACCTCTGCCCTGACTGTTCAGACCGATTACGGTGACTGTTGTCCGTACATCGTCCAATACACGCGATGTACTCGTCCTGCGAAGGGACGTCTTACCTCTGCCCTGACTGTTCAGACCGATTACGGTGACTGTTGACTAGGCCATCGTCCAATACACGCGATGTACAACACTGACACTTCTTTTACAATCACAGGTACGAAAACTTCGTCGCGGCGACGGAGGCATGGAACGCGTACGGGATGACGGTTTTGTTTGAGGAAGCGGTTGGAAACAGTTCTGATGGATCTAGCCCTGGGGAAGTATCGGTATCGGTATCAGGCACCTCGACGCAACCGCCCACGCCCGTGACGCCCGTGACTTGCTTACCGCCCGTCGCGTTGCTTTGCAACCACTCGGTTTGGCCGCACGCGGTGCGGTACAGCCGGCTTCGGCATGACGCGCTGCACCTGCCAATCGCGAAACGTTGCGAACGCGGGCGCGAGGTGTTCGTGTCCTACGGCGCCAAGTCAAACGCTGAGTTGTTACTTTTCTACGGGTTCTGCGTGGTGAAAAACCCGTACGATGACGTGCCATTAACCCTGGAGCTTCCGGGGGGGGAGGTTGGCGAGGTAACCAGAGCGCGCGCGGCGTGCTTGGTAAGGTTCAACCTGCAGCTCTGCAAACACGCGGTGCGGTGGAAACCCGCCGGTTTAGCGAGCGGGCTGATTGGGACGCTGCGAGTGCTAACCGCGGACGCGGCCGCGCTGGCGACGTGTGTTGTGGACCCGCGAGACGCACCGGTGAGCTCGGAAGGGGAACTCCTCGCGGCGGGCGCGCTTTGCGGCGCGCTCGCGGCGCTCGTGGAACAGCTGGACGAGGGCGACGCGGCGTTGCGCTCGCCCGAAGGCGCGGCGGCGGCTTCCGGAGCTGGCGAGGCCGCGTGCAGGGAAGCGGAGACGTACCGCTTGGGGGTGCGAGCGACGCTAGAGTCAGCGGCGGGGGAAGCCAGGGCGTGGCGCGCCGCGGTGGGGGGAGGACCGGACCCGAGCTTGGGGAAGCGCATGCGAGACTAGCCCCTATAAGGGGATGAAACGGTTTTCAGAAAACGAACGACAGAAAGAACGAGTGCAAAAAAACACATCCTTCATTTCCGGAGGTCACGGGTTCGCTCCTGGTAGAAACGGGGTGCTTTCACATCCTTCATTTCCGGAGGCACGGGTTCGACCCTGGTAGACCCGCGGGTCTATCCTTCTTTCGTACAGAAAAGGTCCTTCTTCCGGAGATCACCAATTCGACCCTGGTAGACCCGTCTACCCGTAAACAGAAAACATTCTTCTTCCGCAGGTCATCCATCACCAGTTCGATCACCCGTTCAGATTGTTAAACAAGCAGAAGGTCGGCGGTTTGGACCCGTGTATTTTTCGAGAAAATAATTTCCGCGTGCAAACGCCACTTTCGGCAGGTTTTGGGGTCGCACCTATGCGGTCTATAGATCTAGGGGTGATGACGTGCTTTTTTTTCCCTGGCCAAAACCCCTATCCCGTGTGACGGGCGATTTGCCGCGCACCTCCCCCGCCTTCCGCGCCGGCTTACCCACACAACGCAACGCCCCGACCCCCGCCCGGTGGTTGGTCGCTTTACTCGTTCCGCACCATGGCCGCTCTCCTGGGTCACTCCGTCGTCGCCGGCCTCGCCGCGCGCCACGCCTCGGTTTCCGGCGGACGCGTCGTCGCGATGCCTAGCACCACCAGCGCGCCCGTCCGGGCGGGCTTCTGCGTGGAAGCCGCGCACAAGAAAGGCACCGGGTCCACCAAGAACGGCCGCGACAGTAACCCGCAGTATCTCGGGGTGAAGAAGTACGGAGGCGAGGTCGTGATCACGGGCAACATCATCATCCGCCAGCGAGGGAACAAGGTAAGTCGGAAGGGACCCCCCACGATTTAGACGATGCAGCCAAAACCCTGAAACCCTCCTGGCGATTAGATTAGCCAAATGCCAAAACGCCAAAACTCAACTCTCGACAACGACTGACTGACCTCTCTGTGCTCCCCTCTCTTTCCTTTTCCTTTTCCTCAATTCCAGGTCCACGCGGGCCCCGGCGTGGGCACTGGTAAGGACTTCACTCTCTTCGCGCTTCGGGACGGGGAGGTTCTGTTCAAGCCGGGCGCGAACGGCAAGAAAACCGTGCGTGTTGTGGATTACGAAAAGAAGGGCGGGCGCGAAGACGGGCTGCCCTCCAGAAGGGACAAGCGCAAGGAACTGTACACCCCGAGGGCGGAACAGCGCGCGGCGGCGGAGGCGGAGGGGGCTATGACGCGCTAAGCCGCTTCCGTAACCCCGATTTCGAGATTCTTCTAGAGTAGAAGCTTTGTATGAGGGGAGCTATTTTTTCATTCAACAAGTCTTCGTCTGTTTCTTTTCTTTCTAAAAACTACTATTCATATACATACACCCCTGTCTCTTCCTTTTCTTCTACTATTCATATACCCTGCCTGTCTCTTCGTACTCCTCCTAAATACCCCGTCACGCTCGCCTCGCCCACCTTTCCAACGGGGGCGTGTTAAAGTCGATCAAAGAGGGCGAAACGTGCGCCTGTGTTGCCTCTTGCGGCGGGGCCCACCGCGGCAACGGCAGCGGGCGGTGCGGCGGCGACAAGTGCTCCAACGGGCAGTGCTCCGTCGCCGCGCCGGCGGACGCGACGTCAAACGCGAATTCATCCTCCATGCGCAATGCCACTGCCGCCGGCGTCGCCATCGGTGACTTGCGATGACTCATCGCGGTGAGCTGTTTCCAGAACCTGAAACAGAAGAACGCGACTCTTCGGTCATCGGCGCCGACGTCAATCGCGGATGTGAATCCGGCGGCGCCCCTTCCACGGCGTTTGTTCAGATGCGCCACGACTTTGTCAAGCGCCGCCGCTTCGGTTTCCACCAAAACTCGCGCGGGAGAGTACGCGAGGGACGGGGAGACCAGTGATAGGAGGTTAAATGCGTGACCGTCGTTTCCAACGGGTTTCGGCGTGGAGGTATTCGCCGTTTCGGTTTTGCGTCCGACTGGCGTTTTTCCCGTTTCACCGCTCGCGATTTGAGAGCTCGCGACGTCCAGCAAACACCACGCAGTGTGCGCCTCCGCCTCCGCCGAGTGCGTCCTTGAACGGAGCGCCGCCGTCTCCGTCTCCGCGCGTCTCGCCGCCGCCATCTCGCCCGTCAGCGCCAAGCGAAGAGAGTGCAGTTCCTCTAATCTCAGTTTGGCGTCCACGCAGGTGCGCCGCGCGGCGCTTACTAGCGACCGCGCGGCGCCGAAGTCATCGCCAGTCGCCACGCCGTCCTTACTCGGCGTCTTCAAGTTCAGCACGTCAGCGCCTTCCGGCCCGGCAACGAGAATCGCCTCGGCTTCCGCGACGGCGGCGGCGAGCGCGCGCGCGGCGGCTTCTGCTGCCGCGGAGTCATCTGACACCGCCCGGTTAGGCCGGGCGGTGTCAGCGCTTTCGCCTCGCGCGACGCGCCACACACGCGCCGCTTTCGTGGAAGCGCGAGCGTCTTCGCAAGCCTCGGTCATTTGTGTCAACGCTTCGTTTACCAAAATCAAGTCTTGCTGGAGCATGTCAGTTTGCATCGCAACGCGTTCGGCGTCGCATTTCGCGCTTTCCCGAGCTCGCGTCGCCGTTCGCGCGCGATCCTCGGCGTCGTTGGCGAGCGTCTCAGAGGCCTTGGCGCGCTTCTCGGCGTCCTCGGCGCGCTTCTCAAAATCAGCAGCGCGTTTCTCAGAATCAACAGCCGCCTTCTCCGCAGCCTTTTCACTTTTCTCCGCGGCTGACGCTTGATCTACGGCAACGCTTGCTTTGCTCTCCGCCTTTTCCAGCCTGCCCTGTGTTTTTTCCAGCTTGCCCTTTATGTTTTCCAACGCCTTTTCCAACGTTTTCTCACGAAGGCCAAACTCTCTTTGGAGTTTTTCAGCCTCCGCGTCGCGCGTCGCGAGGTCCTTTCGCAAACGAACCCGGTCCTGCAAAGACTCGGCGCGTTCGCGCGCGGTCTTTATGAGCGCCTGGCACGATTAACAAGAAAGTGTCAGTCTCTCGTAAAGTGGCCTGAGTAAACAGGGAAGGGTAATCGGGCCGAGCAGGGAGGCGGAACGTGGTGATTGGGAAATACATACCTGCGCGGCTTCCCGCAGCTTCGCCCTCAACGCGTTGTTGTCCTCCCAAAGTGTACCCGCCACGTCCACGTCGTCGGGGTTCGGGTCGCGCTGGGCGCTGTCGCTGGTGGGCGCGTCGCCATTCGCGTAGTCTTCGTGTTCCGTTTCGTCCTCTGGTTCCAGCGACGCGGACGCGAACGAGTCCTCCGACCCTATGGTCATGGATTCGGCAACCTCCGAGGAGAACGATTCATCTGATGTATCGTCCAACGCTTCGTCTGACGCAGACGCTTCGTCCTCCGACCGAGCCTGGCGCGATTCCCTCAGCGTAAGCGTAACCTGCGCGACGCGCAATTGACGCGAAACGCGTTGCGACTCCGCCACCGTCGCGAGCGGAGTGAACGACACTTCGTCGTCGCCGGCGCGTTCGGGCGAGGAACACGCGTGGCTCTCCACGGACCCGGCGTCTGAATCCTCCGCGACGGGAGGGTATGCCAGTTCATTTTTTTCAATCCCCCCCGTGTCGAGCCACACTCTTTTCGCGGTCGACGTGACTTCTGCGCCGTCGTCGTCGTCCCGGTCATTCGCGCTCGTCCCCGCGTCGTGGTCGCCCTCCGCGGTCGCCCAGTACCCGCCGTTCCCGTCCTCGGCGGTGGCGGTTTTGTGTGCAAGGACTTTCACGGATGCCTGGGAAACCTGGCATCCGTCAACGGGAACCGACGCAAAGGAGTTTTCCTTTTCGTCTTGCGACTTTCCATGCATCCGCGCCGGCCGCCGCGATTCGCGGAGCAGCCGGTTATACACCGAGGCGTTGCGTTCGCCTCGTTTGGGGTTCCGTTTATGGGTAACCGCCGTTTCATTTTCGTCGTGCACGTCGCCCTCGGTGTCGTCCCCCGAACTAACCAGCTGTCCCCGTGTCCGCCTCGCCGCGGCTTCGCGCTTCAGCACCGAAAGCGACGCGTCTTTCGCCGATGACGATGTCGCCGGTTTCGATTTGGCGTTGGCGCCCCACGTGGGACGACCGTCATTGGACGGTTTAAGGTCCGTCGAATCACGTGTCGAGTGCTTGGACGTGGTACTATTCGATCGCTTCGCAGCGCTTTGAGTAGACACCGTACCTCCGGATATCATGTGCGTAACTCGTTTGCCACCATTTGACGTACCGGAGGCTTGCCCTGAACTCGCCCTGGACGCCCCGAGACTGGTGGGAAACGGCGCGAATTTGTGTGGGATGTCGACTGGGACACGCGGAAGGCCGCCGGAGACCCTGTGGCTGGGAGCCGGAAACTCAGGCAAATCAGACTCGTCTATCTCCACGTCGCTGGATTGCAAGCGCTCGAGGACCCTGTGTTTGGGGGGTGGGAGATAGGGAGGTCAGGACGAAACGATGAGGCGGTGCCGAAGTAGGGTCGTCGAGGGGAACCACAGGATGTGACGAACGAAACGGTGCGAGTCGAGACGCGACGGCGACGGACGCGTGGGTCCACGGCGCGCGGTCCACTGGAGGTGTGATTCGCCGCGAGCACGGCGCACCTTCGCCGCACCACGCTCGGGTCGACCCTGGTCATGTCCACGACGCGTCCCAGCGCGGCGTGTCGTGGGCGGTCGTGGAGGAACGATGTTGGTTTTGCGTGGTTGGTCTGGCTGGCTTTTCCGAGATCATTTTTTATTTCGATGACTGGTCCGCTTCTTGCCCGATCGTCACCGCCTCCGCGTGCCACTCCCAAGTCTCGCGAGCTCGCGCAAGCGACCATGGCTTTGGGAAGTGAACACTCCCCGCTCCTCGTGGATGATGCCCCCGAAGAGGGCGCATCCCGCACGTCCATGCGTCGCGCGCTGAGGTTCGCGGGTGCGTCTTCCCGATTTCTAAACACCCACCCACCGAGATCGCCCAGCGGCGATACAAAACCGAGTCGTCGAGTGTCGGGGTCTGCACCGCGTCGAAAAAAGCCACGGATGTCGTGGGCTCACGAAAGCACCGGCGGGCGATGCGCGTTTCGTGCGAACGCGACGTGGAAACCGTCGACGCTCGTCGGCTCCGCAGCGCGCTCGTGACGAGGTGATTTCCACACCGTGTAACACCAACGCTGACGTTTCTTTTCCCGTCCTCCCCTCGCAGCTGCCGCCGCGTCCCTCGCGGTCGTGGCCTGCGTCGGCGTCGTCGCGGTGCACCCCAACGGCACTTCACCCGTTGGGCTTCCCGCGAGGTTAGGGCAAGCGACGGACACTGCGGCGCTGGTGCGTGCCGGTGACGCCCGGCCGGCCGCCATTGAGCCTCCCCAAGTGGCGACCGCCACGACCGCGCCCATGGAGGATGCGTCTAAGGTCCCGGTTTCGGCAGCGGTTTCCGGCACGGTCTCAACCTCCGCCCCCGCGAACCCAACACCCGGCCACGCCTCCGCTTCCGTGGTGGAGCCTTTCCGCGCGTTGGTGACGCAGACGCACACCTCATCCGCGGCGGTTGCTGAGGCGGGGGCGTACATCGAAAACGAAGGCGCCAAAGAAGCGCTCGCCGCGAACGTCCGGGCGCTGAACCTCGCGTCCGACCGCCTGGCGTTTGCGGAGGCGGAGTCCAACAAAGCGGAACAAGACGTGCAACGCAAAGAAATCGAAACGCAAGCCGCGGAGCTTGCCGTGCGGAACGCCGCGGTTGAGGCGCAAGGTGGGTCGTTTGCGGAGACGTTGGAGGACACGGCGAAGGTTGAAACCGCGGGGTTGGCGGAGAACAAGCGGTCGTACCTTTTGACCCGCGGGGAGTACGAAGCCAGCACCGTCCTTGAGGGTATCCGAGAACACGAGCTCGCGAGCGCTACGAAAAACACGGAAGACGCGAAGAGCAACTGGGAAACCGCTCTGAGCATCGCGAATGCGGCGAAAACGGCGGCGGACGCAGCGGCGGTTGCGGCGCGGGAACATTTAGTCGCGACTAAAAACGCCGCGGTGGTTGGGGAGGAGACGTTCCTGGAAGGCGTTACGCGGTCGCAGGAAGTGGCGCAGATAACGTCCGCGGCGACGACGCTCGAAATCAAGGCGGGGGACTTGAAAATCGCGGCGGCGGACGCGAAGCGGCGGGTTGACGAGGCAGCGCTTGTTGAAAAAACGGTGAGCGAAACTCTTGACGCCGAGTTTGCGAGAAACGCCGAGCTGAAACTCGCATCCAACGCGAACCAGAAAACCTTCATCGACGCCTCTGATTTGGCCGCGAAGGACGCCACCGCGGCTGCGGATGCGGGGAAGAAAGCGAAGGATACGCTGGAGTCGGCGCACATCACACTGGCGACGGCTAGGGACGCGCTTTCCAAGGCCCGGGAAACGCGCGAGCGCTTGAAGTACGACATCCTCGCCGCGCGCGCCGCGGAGTACGAGTCGCAGGTACAGAAAACGACCGCGGTTCGGGCGATGGCGGACGTATCAGGCGCCGTGTCAACCGCCACGGCCGCGGCGACCGAGGTGGAGAACGTCAAGCAGAACACAGTCCGGGACGCCAAGGTGGCTACGGTGGTGAGCAAGTTTGACGAAGCCGCTGCCGTCGCGCAAAAGGACAAGCTGGCCGAAACGCGCAGCGCGGGTATCGAAGTCGCGAACGCTATTTCGGCGCAAGCCGCGGGGATGGCGATGCCTGAGTTTCATTCAGAGGCCGTGCCTGTGGCGAGTTCGCGACCGTCCGTGGAAACCGCCTCTGAAGCTACCCCCGAACCATACGAGTCCGCGTCTGTTGCGGAAACGGTTGCGCCCGAAACCGCCGCGGTTGCGTCGGTTGGCGAGCGGCCCTCGTCCGTGGCCCTGAACCAGGCCAAAGCGAAGTCGCAGTCCAAGGCTCGTGAGGAACGTGCTATCCGGGCGCGCATGGCGGTGATCCAGGCCCAGATGGCGGCCAGGAGTAACAACGCGGGGAACCTCGCGTAGCGTCTTTTGTGATATTATTTTAACCTTCATTTTTTTGTGAACAAAACACCAGTCCTAGGCGCGCATGGGCGGCCGCGGTCGCGCCGTCGCGCGCGACGCCCCATCTCGCGTGCCTGAGATTTGCATCGTCGCCCTCGTCACTGTTTTCATAGCCTGGACGCTGCGTGAGACGCACGCACCCGAGGCGCTCGCGCTCGTCGGTCTCGGCGCCGCTTCAATCGCCGCGGACGTGCTCCTTGCCTGGGCCCCCGCGCCCGGCGCGCGGCCGGGCGTGGACGCGAGCGCAACCCTCAGTGTGCTCGTTCTGCCTTGGACGTTCGCAGCACGCACGGCAGGTGGTTTGACCTCGCGTGACAAATTCACACTGTGGACCTTACTCGTGGCAGGCGCGGTGGGGCTGGCAAGAGACGCGACCCCGAGGCGCGTTCTCGCAGATGCGTCGCGCCCGGTGGTCGTCGCGACGGTCGCCCTCTTTAGCAGTGCCGCCGCGTCTTTGCGCCTCGTTGAAAACAGGGAGAGGTCGTCTATGCACGTCCACGCCGCGCTCGCCGCGTGCGTGCTCGTTCACGCCCTGCCCGCGGTCGCGCTCGCGTCCCGACTCCCACGCTTGTTCCCGAACATCCTATCAAGGGCCGAATCCGCGCTCGCGGCGCAGGCCGCGGTTCTCGCCGTGGGCGACGCCTTCGCGGCGGCAGTCGCCCAACACGTCACCACGACAAAAAGAATAGACTGGCTCCCGACACACTTTCTCGATAAAAAAAACGACGCACAACTCCTGGTGTTGTTCGCGACCCTCACGGCGTGCGCTTTGTTCGCCGCCGCGCCGCCGCCGGCGAACGTGTTGGTAAAACAAACGCACGCAAAGCGCGGGCCGGCGGCGACGCGTCAAAAGCAGTCTCCAGAAATGAAAAACGCACAACAAGATCGGTGGCCGCGCGTCTTTACGCGCTTCTTTCCTGACGGAGGGGACACTCGTGTTTTCGTGTCTTCCCTGTTCATCGTTGTCACGTGCGCGTGGTTCGTCGTTGGGGTGAACGGCGGCGACGCTTTCACGAAAACGTTGCGGAAAATGTTATTAAACGACCGAAACGCGACGAGAAACACACTCGCGCTTTGGACGAGCGCTTTTCTCGGAACTTCGTTAATGAACCTACTGACACGAAATGCGACAGTTTCGGTAACTACGCACAGGAAGAAATTCCACGTCCTGGCCGCGGTGCTGTTCGCGCCGCCGCTCGTTTTTTGTCGGTTCGGAACAAACGCGGAACGAAAAAATAAAAACAATCCCTTCGTGTCCAAAGAAACGCTCGCTGTGGCGTACGCTTCTGCGTTTTTCATCTTCGCCGCCTGCGAAGTAATCCGCACGCGCAGGGTCGTGTTGTTCCGCGTTCCAGTCGGTGCGAAACTAGACTTGGCATTCAATATGTTCCTGGACCATCGAGACAGGGGCGGCACGAACCTGGTGCTTTGCCACGTCTCGCTGCTGCTCGCCGTGGCGGCGCCGCTGTGGGCGCTTGGGTTTACCCAGGATTTCGGTGCGGCGTTTGACTTCGAGGGTACCGGTATTACGACACCCACTCCGGATACCACAAAGTACTCTCCATTCCAAAACATTCCGGATACCTCACAACACACTCCAGTCCAAGTCCTGGGCCCGCTCGCCGGGGTCGTAACAATCGGGTTGGGGGATACGTTCGCGTCTGTTGTCGGCACGCGATGGGGGCGCAACGCGTTTTGTCGCGGGTCCAAAAAAACGCGGGAAGGCGCGTTTGCGTTTTTTCTCGCCACGGCGCTGTCGTCGTACGCGGCATGGAGGGTCACCTTTCGTGCAACAGACGACTTTCCAGCACCGCCGCCCAAGACGCCGGTTCTACCCATAGCCGTCGCGAGCCTGGGGTCCGCGTGGCTGGAATCCGCCACGGAGCAGATGGACAACGCGTTCGTGCCGCTGGCGTTTTTGGCGCTGATGGGGAGCGCGGGGCGAGTGTTTCCAACGAGTTGATGAGGCCTGGAAAATAGACGATTGTTGATGAGTAGGAATTAGATGATAGTAGTTGTTGATCAGACCACTTCCGAGTAAGACTTGGAGTCGAGGGTAATTGCGTATACGATTTGAACAGGACTCATACTTTAAGAATACCTTATTTCACTTTTACTACTGATACACACCCCGCGCCTCCGCGTCGCGAGCTGCAGCCGTTGTCGGCGTTGAGATTTTTCCAGTCTCGATACTTTCCTCTTCTTTCTTTCCCTCCTCTGCTTAGACGTTAGAGACGGTAACTCTTGAAAGTCACTTCCTCTACTTGGATGATCGCATGACTTGCGTAGCAGCCCTCAGCCTCATCCTCCTTATTAGTTTTTTATCCACACGCACCAGCCGTCCCCCGAGACGGCTTTTTCCCACCCCGCGCCACTCGGGGCCCAGTCCCCGCCCAGCTTCACCGCCAGCCGGTCGCCCACGTGCGCGGCGTACAGGTTGTCCGTGGCGGCGACGATTTCCAGCTTTGACCTTGAGTGAATCCCGGCGTCGTCTCGCGTTTTCAACAACCCAGCGATCTGTTTCTTCAAGTCGTCACCCCAGTCGAAGTAGTGGTCCCAGAACACGCTCGGCGTGCCGGGGTGGGTTAGGATGTAGGCGTATCCCATCCCGACCTTGTTCGACGGGAACGGCCAGTGCGACTGCGTGCTCCCGGTGTCGTGGTTATCAAGGAACGTCACGGCTCGTCCAGGCCACAGCCCGATGACACCTGGGGCGCGTCCTTTCTTGTCCACCAGCCTCCAGAACTCGGATTTGCCGCAAGCTTCTTGGAGAATACCCTTGGTGGTGAAATCAAACGCCGTCGCGATACCGCCGGTTTCGTCGATCCAATTCACGATACGCTGCCGGTGGTCGTCCTGGTCGTACTCCAAACCCTCGCCGTAGTTCAGGGTGTCCCAGTACTCCCCAACCGCGAACTCGGGCATGCACGCCCTTGTGTATTGCCCCGCGAACTCGCCGCCGTAGCCTTTCGAAAAGTCGAAACGCACACCGCCGAAACCCACGTCGTCCATCATCCACGTCATCCACTTGCAAATGCTGTCCTGGACTTTGTCGTTCCGGTGGTCGATGTTGGGGGCGCCGTGGAACTCGTCCCCGGTGGCGCCGCCGCCCTGGCCTGCAAAGTCAGGCTGCGTGTTCGTAACCGCCCACTCCCCCCAGTCCATGAATCCGCATCCTTCCCACTTGTTCCACTTCTCACCCGCGCCGCGGTGCGTCGCGCACCGGTGGTTTAAGACCGCGTCCAAAACGGGGAGAATGTTTTTGGAACGTAACGTTCCAATCAACCCCCGCAACCCCTGCTCGTCGCCGTACTTACTGTTCAGGCTCGACAGGTCCCGGGGCAAATAACCTTCCGGCGCCAGTGAGTCCGTGCACGGCGGGAGCCAGATCTGCGTAACGCCGATATCCGAAATCTCCTGCGCCCTGTCGCCAACAAGCTTGTACCAGTCGAACTTGTGCGACTCCCAGTTGAAACCCTGCATCATCACTTCCCGGCCGGTCGCAATGCGGGGAAGGGTTCCTTCTTCGATTTTGTAATCAGCACCAAGCTTGGAGGTATCACGAACGGTGTTGTTCTGGACGCTTTCCGGGGCGCCCGCGCTTTGGGCAGAAACACCCCAGCTAGGCGGCGTCGCGGACGCAGGCGCCGCGTTGACGTTTTTGATTTGTATGGCGGGCGCGAAGTTCGGGAGCGGGGTCGGGGTCGACGCCGGCGGCAGCGGCGGCTTGAACCCGGGCGGAGGGTTGGGTTTCTTTTTCGTCCCTCCCGGTGGGAACGCGGTGACCACGTTGTTTACCCCCGGGGCTTGCACCGGGGTGTTACCCCACGCCCCAGGTGGGGCGGGGGAGACGTCCAGGGTGTTGATCTTTCGCTGCAGCTCGTTGATTTTCGCGCTCGACCCGTTCGCCGTAGCGGCTAAGCCCTCCTCCACGGCGCTCACCTTGGCGAACAAAACGTCCAGGGACGCTGGGTTCGCGCGTAGGTGCTCTAAGGATTGTTCCAGCGCGACCATTCGTTCGGTGACTTCTTGGAGGTTGGCGTTGACCGCCATCGTGCCACCCGCCGCGGCGGCGCCGGGGGTCTTCGCCACGGCGGCCTGCAGCGCGTGCATCTGCCGTTGCAGCTCGGGAACCCCAGCCGCGTCCTTCGCAACCTGCGCGGCGAGTTTCTCAACCTTGGCGACCGCGGAGGTGAACGCATCCGCGCTCGCGTTTCGCGACGAAAAAGCAACCTCCAGCGCCTTGACCTTCTCCTGCAAATGACTCATCGCCGCCGCGGCGACGCCGCCGCCAGTCGCGCCGGACGCCGCCGCGGCGAGGGCGTTTTCAAGCGCCGCGACGCGCGTGGCGAGCAACCCGCCGGTCGCGTCTCCCGAAAACGCAGAAGGCGCGGTGTTGCTCAGCGTTCGCTCCAGCTCCTTCATCTTCGTGTCCATTTCCTTGCGTACGTTTTCCTGAGCCTTCAAACCTTCCCGCGCGCTCTGCGCTTCCTTCAACGCGTTGCGCGTGCTCTGGTATGCCGCCTCCAGTTGCTGCCGTTTCTTCTGCTCCACACGGGCGTACTCGTTAGCCTGCTCCACCTGCGCCAGAAGCTCCCTCTCGCGTTGCGCGCGCGCGGTGAACTCGGACTGTTCGCGCGTGTCGAACGCGCCGGCCGGCGCGCCCGCGATGGCCTTCAAGCCGTCGCCGATCGCGCCGAGGAAACCCGGGGACTTGAGCTTCTCGGCTTCGCGCTTGCGGCGCGCGGACGGAGGCTCGGGCTTGGCGATGGTCGCGGTCCCCGCGGACTGTGCCGCCATCGGCCCGGTGAACCCCCCGCCACCGCCGGCGAGGTTGGGCATCCCCGCGGTGGCGCCCAAACCTCGGATTGAGTCCGAGGCGCCGTACTCGGGAACGGCGGCGGGCCCGGCTCTGGCGCGCGAGTCACCGCCGAACGCGCCGCCGCCGCCGCCCCAGTCACCAAACGGAGGCACGGACGCGGGGGTTCGCGAAGCCGGTTCAGGGGCGCCGTTGCTTGACCTGAACCCTTGCGCCATGGGAGGGGCAGGCTCAGAGGCTCCCAAATGGCCGGGGCGCCGAGTTTCCCGCGCGGAGTTTTGCCCGGCGTCCCGGTGCTGACCGTCGGACCGCATCACGTCAAGGTCCTCGCCCCACCCGCCGTACCCGCGCGCCACGTGCGACGCCGGGTGCTGCGCGTTCCGAGAGCCGTACCCGCGGTGCCCGGCGCCCGCGGGCGGCGGCGTTGACGGCGGCGGCGGCGGCGACGCGACTCGGTCCGGGTCGTACGCTGGGCCTCCTTTGGCGAACGCGGGGTGGTACCCCCGGGCGTGCGGTGGCACTGCGTGTTCCGCCACCGTGTCCTGTTTCCGGCGATCCCCAGGACGCACCGGCCCGCGCGCACTGAACTCGCCATCCCGAGGCGCCGGGTACCCTCCGAAGAGTTTGATGTCGTCCTCCACGCGGTCACGCTCGTCAAGGGGTTGTTGCCCTCCCGCGAACCAGTCACCGCCGCCGGTTGCGTGCGTAACAGGCGCCCGCTTCGGCGGCGTTTCGTGGAAGTACCCTTGCTGGTCGTACCAGCCGCCGCCGCCGTTTTGGGGTGTGTTGCTGGACAATGACCCCGTAAGCCCGCGCACGGCGGCGACGATGTTGTTCATCGCGGAACCAACCGCGCCTCCGCGGGCGTTCGTGGGTTGCCGTTCGCCGCCCACGCCCCGCGGCGGTTGCCGCGTCTGGTGTTGCCTTCGCTTCGCGTTCGCCTTGCTCAGCACCGCCGCGGTGAGCAACCCGGCGCTGGCGCACATGGCGATGCCTGCGACGTCTCCGGCCAAACCTGATGCGAAACCCATGGAGGTGGAGGAGACGCGGTTCGCGGGGGGCGAAATTTGCCGCGCCGCGACGGCGGGGACCGCTTTCTGGTAAACGTTCGCGGTGGTTCGGTTGTAGTCGGGAGGCAGCAGCGCCTGCGCGGACGCGGGCGGGGCGGTTTGCACGCGCGCGTTTGTGTCAAACACGGACCTCTCAAGACCGCCCCAAATGCCGGTCATGGGCAGGCCGTACTGCTGCTGCAGCTTCTCCACGGCACCGCGCGTGGCGGTGGTGAACACGCTGTGTGTGGGGATCGCAGAGCGGGGATGCGTCAGTCCAACGTTTACGTTTGAGAAAGAAGATGAAAACAGCAACGGGCGGCTTGAAGCGAGCCGCTTGTTCTTGAAGAAGGATCCGCGGAACGCGCGAGACGCGGCGCGGGGAAGACGGCACGCGCGTGCGCCACGCGCCAGGTTTTATGGGAAAAATCGAAGAAAAGGGCGCGTACCCGGTGGCGTGTTGGCGTCCGAGGAAACCTTCCGCGACGAGATCTTTCTGCATCGCGAGCACGTCCAGGCCCGTCGCGCCTTCGTACAAGTCGCGCGTGTTGCCCAGGTTCCCGCCGGTGGGGGAGTACTGCGACGAGCGAGGGTTGCGGGATGATGACCACGTGTTGGGCGTGTTGTTGGGGCCTGAAGCGGCGGCGCGCGTCGGCCGGGAGACCCGGCGCGAGACCACCGCTCTTCGCTGCAACGGTGCGATGCCGCCGGACCGCAACGACGCACTCGGCTCGTTGCGCATCATCGCGCTCCTGGAGCCGGTGAAAACGGGCGCGGCGGTAAACGACGCCATCCTGAAAGTGTCGAGTCCTTCGCGACTCGGTCAGTCGTACGCGACGCGGTTCTGTACAGAGCGTCGAGCAAGCCTGCCGCTTCTGCGCGCAGGGCTTCTGCACATCTGTTGCGCGATGCGTTCAAATAACAACGGCTTGGAAAAGCGCAAACAGGACGATTTTTCCGAAGCGGTTTTTGAACGACTCCGAACGGTAACTCAAGAACACGACGGGTTAAACGACTCGCGTCCGCCGTGGCGAATCAAAAGGCGTTGAGGGCGTCCACCTGTCGCTCCGCTCTGCGCTTTTTTTGACGTTTAGAGATCGCGCGACCCGGCTGCTGCTGCTGGCTTTTGTCGGCAGTCGACATCAAGCTCGCCGCGTAGAGTCGGCGCGACGCGATCCATCGCGCACTTGTTTCATCGCACGCGCCGGTTCGCCGGTCCGCCCTAAACTCGTTCCCTCAATGGCCGACAACGCCTCGAAGCTGCAGGCTATGCATGATGCGGTGACGGACGCGGGGAACGACGTTCGCGCGCTCAAGGTACGGGCTCTTGCCACCGCCGTGAGGGTCGATCTTTCTCTTCGCCCCGATCGCGCAAATGCACGGAACCTCGCGTGTGCGTTCGTCGTGCTGACCTTTCCTCTCCTATGTCTCCCTCTCCGTTTCCCAGGCCGAGAAAGCCGAGAAAACCGCCGTGGACGGCGCGATTGCTAAGCTGAAGCAGCTGAAAATCGACCTGGACGTCGAAGTAAAGGCCGCGATGGCGGCGGGCGATGAGGCGCTGCAGGCGAAGGAAAACTTCCGCACCAAGATGGCAGGCGCGCTGGAGCAGCGCCTTTTCTACATGCCTTCGTTCAAAATCTACGGAGGCGTCGCGGGGTTTTACGACTACGGCCCACCCGGGTGTGCCGTGAAATCAAACCTGCAGGCCTACTGGAGGCAGCACTTCGTGTTGAACGAGCAGATGCTGGAAGTGGAGTGTCCCGCGGTGACGCCCGAGGTGGTGTTAGCGGCGTCCGGGCACGTCGAGCGCTTCACCGATTTGATGGTCAACGACGTGGTAACGAAAGAATGCTACCGCGCCGATCACTTGGTGGAGGAAAATTTGGCGGCGATCCTAGCAGACCCGATGCTGAGCCCCGAAAAAAGACTGCACCTGGAGGACATGCGCGCGCGCCTTGAGGAATTCACACCGGAACAGATGGGCGCCGCCATCGTCGAGCTCGGCTTGAAAGCGCCGGAGACCAAAAACGACCTATCCCCGCCATACCCGTTCAACCTGATGTTCCCCACGCAAATCGGCCCCAGCGGCGCCGCGAAAGGATTTCTGCGCCCGGAAACCGCGCAAGGCATCTTCGTCAACTTCCGTGACTTGCTTTACTACAACGGGGGCAAGCTTCCGTTCGCGGCGGCGCAGATCGGGCAGAGCTTTCGCAACGAGATCTCCCCGAAACAGGGGTTGCTCCGAGTGCGCGAGTTCACGCAAGCGGAGATCGAGCACTTCGTGCACCCCGAGCACAAAGAGCACCCGCGGTTTTCAGAGGTGGCTGACGTTGTGCTGAGTCTGTTTTCCCGAGACGCGCAGCTCGCCACGGTGAAGAAGCCGTTCCCCATGACGTGCGGCGACGCCGTCGCGAAGGGGATCATCGCCAACGAAACCCTCGCGTACTTCGTAGCGCGCACGCAGTTGTTCCTCCTGAAGGTTGGCATAAACCCCGAAAAGCTGCGGTTCCGACAGCACCTGCAGCACGAAATGGCGCACTACGCGGAGGACTGCTGGGACGCGGAAATCGAGTGCACGTACGGGTGGGTGGAGTGCGTGGGCCTCGCCGACCGGAGCGCGTTTGACTTGAAAGCGCACAGCGCGAAGAGCGGCGTGGAGCTCGTGGCGCACGAGCGGTTCCCCGAACCGCGGATGGAGGAGGTTTTGGTGGTGGAACCCAACAAGAAAGATTTCGGCAAGGCGTTCAAGAAAGACGCCAAGGCTGTGGTTGACGCGCTCGAGGCGCTTTGTGTGGAGGACGCGCTTGCGCTGGACGGTACACTGGTTGCGGAGGGCAAAGCCACGATCGCGACGTCGGTCGGCGATAAGGAGCTCGTCAAAGGGATGGTTTCCATCAAAATGGAGACCAAGAAAATCAGCGGACGGAACTTCACCCCTTCCGTCATCGAGCCCTCCTTCGGTATCGGGCGGATCATGTACTGCATGTTCGAGCACTCGTTCTACGTCCGCCCGGAGGACACACAGAAGACGGTTTTCAAGTTTTCGCCAATCATCGCGCCTATTAAGTGTACGATTTTCCCCCTCCTAAACGACGCCAAAATGAACAACCTCGCGAACATGATTTCGCGAACCCTCTCGTCCGACGGCGTCTCCACGAAGCTCGACACCACGGCTATTTCGGTGGGTAAACGGTACGCGCGAACGGACGAACTCGGCGTGCCGTTCGCGGTCACGGTGGATCACCGGTCCTTGGAGGACGGCACGGTGACGGTGCGCGAGCGGGACTCAACGCAGCAAGTGCGGCTTCATCACACGGACGTGCTGCCGCTGGTGAAAAAACTCTGTGCCATGCAAGCGAGCTGGGAAGATGCGACGCTGGGGATGGAGAAGCAAACTATGGCCGTGGAGTGAGTAATTAAGAGGGAGTGTAGGGTGCGTTAGTGTGATGACAATCTCGTCGCTTTTTCTCTCCTGCATTGTTCTTTTTTTTTTTTACATCCGAGCGGTTTTTCACCTGCTGGATAACTTGCCTATAGCGTGACGTCGACATTTGTTAACCCAGCCCGTCACTACGTGACGCGCAGGTGGATCGTGTGTACCTCCGGATACGATGAGTCGCGCGTTCGCGGTCGCGGGCCCCACCCCGGGTTCGGCCCGCGTCGCGTCCGCGCGTTCCGGGGCCTCGGAGGCGCCTTCCCGGGTACGCGCTGTGAGCGAGCGCACGTCCGGGCACGTGGCGTGCGTGTCCCAAATCGCCCCCATTCGCGTTCGCAGGGCTGCTGATGTGGACCGCGCGCGCAGAAGCATCATGACCCGGGTCGCCACCTCCGCTCCACCTGCGATGCAAGAAACGGATCTCGGGGACTTGCCGCCCGGTAAAGGCGCCTCAGCCTCGGTGTCCTCCATGGGAATGGGCGATGGGGAGGTGCCTATGAATGATGCGCAGCGCAAAGCGCTGGCGCGGAGCGCCGCGGTGAAGGATTACAACCCAACGCGCGCGGCGCGTTACTACGCGAAACGGCCGGTAGCGCAACTCGTACGGATCGCGGAAATCGGAAGCGCGCTGGGTGGGTTCGTGTTGGACGTGTCCATTGATCAGCGCACCGGGAGTTTCGACAAAAACGCGAAGCGCCGCGCGGATCAGTTGCGCAGCAAACTCACAAACCTAGGACCGGCGTTCGTCAAGGTTGGCCAGGCGTTAAGCACGCGCCCCGATTTGTTACCCGCGGCGTACCTCGACGAGCTCACTTCCCTGCAAGACGCCCTACCAACCTTCTCCGATGCGGACGCGTTCGAGTGCGTGGAAACAGAGTTGGGAAGGCCTCTCGAAGCGATGTTCGGGTTGATCACCCCCACCCCCATTGCGGCGGCGAGTCTCGGGCAGGTGTACCGCGCGACTTTGAAAGACTCGGGGAAAGAAGTCGCGCTGAAAGTCCAAAGACCCAACATCCCCGACGGGTTGGAGCTGGATTTCCACCTGATTCGACAGGGTGCGCTGTTAGCGGACAGGTTCGTCGGGTCCTTGAACACGTCAATCGTGAGCTTAGTGGACGAGTTCGCCACGCGCGTGTTCCAGGAGCTTAACTGTAAGCGCCTTTCCCAATCACCACACACCGCCTCCCTGACTGATTGCCCATACTCGTCCTGCGAAGGGACGTCTTACCTCTGCCCTGACTGTTCAGACCGATTACGGTGACTGTTGACCAGGCCATCGTCCAATACATCGCGATGTACGATGCTGACGTTTTCTTTTTCATCGCATCAGACGTCCAGGAGGGCATGAACGCCGAGCGGTTCGCGCGTCTTTACGGCGACCGCCCGGACGTGGTGGTGCCTGGCATTTGGTGGGAGTACACCAGTCCCAAGGTCATTACCATGGACTGGATCCAAGGCACGAAACTCGATCAGCAGGAGAGTTTAAAGGAACAAGGGCTTGACGTGCTGGCGCTGGTCAACACCGGGATCCAGTGTTC